>Ga0315289_10002012_pt1 | contig 31523 bp, 21 predicted proteins | sample YL17G11_40_MG_FD_203452 | JGI IMG/M metagenome (GOLD analysis project Ga0315289, IMG submission 203452) | Sediment microbial communities from Yellowstone Lake, YNP, Wyoming, USA - YL17G11_40 | ecosystem: Environmental > Aquatic > Freshwater > Lake > Sediment | place: USA: Wyoming | collected... | reverse complement strand
GCCGTGTCCGCGCGAACCCCACCCGAGGCCCTGGCGGACAAGGCTGTCCGCGCTCCTGCTGATGGCCGGTTCATGTTCCCGATGCGCGATTCTGAAATCGCGGCGGCTACCCATGAACCGTCCCGTTGGAGTTCAAGCTTTAATCAGAGCGCCAGCGGGATCGTAAAATTCACCAGCGATTTCCAAGCCACGGGCGCTGGCAGCAAGACCCTGACGCTGGCAGGCACCAATGAAAGCAGCGGGAATGTAATCGCCGGCGCGATTGTGAATAACAGCGCTGCCAATACAACCGCCCTGCTCAAGAGCGGCACCGGCACCTGGAGTCTTTCCGGCGTGAACCTCTATACAGGTGGCACGACCGTCACCCAAGGCGTCCTTCAAATCACCGGCGGTTCATTCATCAAAGAAACCACGTGCTTTGCACGTGGTCAGAGACATCGCTATGCGGTTTCGGTCGTCTTTAAGAAAACCTCGGACGTGGATCGAAGAACCTGCGTTCGATTTGCGTGAGCCGAACGGAACGCAGGTCTTGAAACCGTGGATTGCACTCAGTCGTTCGGATTTAAGATGCGCTGCCATTTGCACAAGGGCGTTTATGGCCTCTTACAGAGGCCAGTTCTCAATACCACCCGCTTTGCGGGTGGTTCTTTATTGTTTGACAAACGAGGCCGTTCATGGGGCGGGAATGGCGTTGAATTCCGCCAGCGAGGCGAACGCAATTTTGGAATAACCGCTCAAGGCCGTGAGTTTGACAAAGCGCGCGGTCACCGGCGCGGAGAATTTTACCGTCTTCAAGTCCGCGTTTTTTGAAAAGACGCCTTTGCTCACCGGTTCGCCCCAGTGAACCCCGTCGTCGCCGGCCTAAAACGCATACTCCTTGATCCAGCCGTTGCCGTTTCCGTCCTGGCGCGGCAGCGCGGTGAATCCGGCCAGTGTCATGGGCTTGGGCAATTCGATGATCAGCCAGTGCGGGAATGCCGGGACGGGTTCAGTCCAGGGCGTGTGCCAGATCGTGTCTGGACTGCCGTCAATCGCGCGGGCCGCCTCATTTTCCCCCGCCGCCTGGCTGTCGGCGCGGACCTTCGCGCCAAGGTCCTGAAGGTTGACCTGTTTCGGCCCCGTGAAAAGATTTTCCAACAGGCCGGCCTTGAGTTCCTGCTCCGGCTTGAAATTTGCCGAACCGGCGTAGGCGTAGAGGCTCGCCAGCAATTGCCGGGCGGCGGGGGCGTTCGTAAGGCGCGGCAGATCGAAACCGCACACGAGCAACCGGCCGTCGCCCACGCGGCCCTCGAAAACCACGCCGAGCTTGTGATTGCGGGAGAAGTTGTCCACCACCTGCGCCAGCGGACGGTAATCCGCCGGCGTATCGTCAAGGATGAAAAGCCGCGAGTGCTGCATCAAATCGAACCATTGCCAGTTGCTGTAAAATTCCGTCGGGAACTGCGCGAACAGCGGATGTTGCGGATCGCACAGGAGTCCCTGCGTGTTTGGTTTCTGGCTGGGAAACCAGACCGGACTCCAGAACACCGGCAGAAACCTGCCGCGCAAGGATTGCTCCGGGTTGGGCGAGTGCGGGAAGAAAACAACTTTTTTTCCGGCGGCCAGCGCGGCCTTTGCCTCGTCCCATTTTTCACCGACCACCACGTCCGCCGGCGGCTGCGGCGCGGCTTTCGCCGGATAGACCCAGATTTCCCAGTCGTTGGCAAATTCTGTTCCCGCCAGGGAAACCGTCACCTTGAGCTTGGCGGGCGCGTGGACGTTGGCGAGCGACGCCGTGATAGCGCCGAGCGTCGTCAATTGGCCCGCCGGCACAGTCACCGCCGGCAGTTTGCCGGACGCCACCTCATGCCCCGCTTCATCCTTGATGGACCAGTCAGGTTGCACGTTCTTCAAATCGGCGGAGCCGTAGTGTGAAATTTCCGCCGTCGCCTCGAATGACTCGTCGCTGGTCCAGGCGCGCTTCGACATCCGCAGCAGCGGCACCGTGGGCGAGCAAAACCGGCGGAACGCCGCCGGCGTAATGAAACCTTTGGAATCCCAGAACGCATCGAGCGGTCCGATCAACGCCGTGCCTTGCGTGGGATAATCGTGCAGGTCGAGCAGCGAAAAGCCGCCGTAGCGGGGCGTGCGCAGCAAATTTTCGATCTCCTCCTTGTAAAGCAGCGTGGCGAACCGGCCGCTCGCCCCGACGTATTGCGGCTCAAGCTCCAGCAGATGTTTCTTCGCCAGGTCATCGCGAACCATCTCATAGTTTCTCAGCGCCATGACGCCGGTCCATTTCTTGATCTCGTTGGAATCCGGCCAATACATCCATTGACCGATTTCGTGGCCGACCAGCGGACGACTGTCACCGGCGACAAAGCGGCTGGCATCACTTCGCGTCCCGGGACCGTGGATGCCACGCCCATTTCCATTCTCCGTCCACTGGCGGTTGGCGGTGATTTGCGCCGACGATGCCGATGAATAGAGATGACGCGAATCGCGTTGAATGAGCATCCCCACCCAGCGCGAAAGCAATCCGTCCGGGCCGCCGTATTCGTTGCCAAGCGTCATCAGGCAGAACGACGGATGATTGCCGTAAGTATCCACCATGCGTTTGAACTCCGCCTCAATAAATGCGTCGCGCTTGGGATCCTTTCCGGCGGCAACATTAGCCATCGGGCCTTCCGCATGAATCATGATGCCTTCGATGTCCGCCGCCTCAAATGCCGCCTCCGGCGGACACCACGAGTGAAACCGGATGAAATTCAAACCGTAGGATTTTTCAATCTGGAAAATCCGCCGCCATGACGCCACATCGCACGGCGGATAACCCGTCAGCGGCCAGATCGAACATTCCAGCGTCCCGCGCAGAAACACCGTCCGGTCGTTCATCGTGAACTGCGTTCCCTTCGCGGCGAATTTGCGCATGCCAAAACGAACCGTCCGTTTGTCATCGCCGAGCTTCACGATCAACGCGCTCAAATTCGGCGAAAATTCATCCCATAACTTCGCGCCGCTCATGTCCACGTCCAACTCGGCGCGTCCGCCGGTTTCATCCCACGCCGCCTCCACGCTCTGTTTTCCCGCGCTCAACTGGCCGCGCCCGGCTTTGCCGGTGGCGTTGCCGATTTTCACGACCAGATGCGCCAGTTTTTTGTCCACGTCGGGATGCACCTGCACGTCGTCAAGCCACACCGGCGGCGTGGCGGCCAGCTCGATGCGGCCGATGATGCCGTTCATGTTGCCCCAGGTGCCGCCGAAGAGCGCCGACACGAACCGCCCCATGTCGAGCTTCACGGTGTTGTCCACGCAGATGGTCAGTCGGTGTTTGCCCGGCGCGACGCCCGTGCCCAAATCATAAACGTGCGGCGCGATGAGGCTGTCCTGCGAACCGATGCGTTGATCGTCCAGCCAGACGGTGGTCACCCACCGGCAGCGTTCCAGGAACAACGTCACCCGTTTCCCCCGCCAGGCCGCGGGAATCTCGAGGTCGCGCTGATACCACGCCGGGCCGGCGTAATCGTAAAGCCGGTAGGGACCTTCAAGCGTCGGCGCGTTGGTGTTTTTCGGTCCCAGCCCCGCGTCGTCCATCGTGCCGGGCAGCTGGATTTTTTGAGTCAATGTTTGCGGGCGGGTTTCCGTGTTGGCTTCGGCAATTTCAAATCGCCATTCACCGGCGAGCGAAAGGGTGTCCGCCGCCCGTGCGGCGGCGACGGGCACCAGCAACAGGAATCCGGCAAACAACGTGGAGTGAGTAGATCGGTTCATGGTTTTATATTTCAATAAGCACTATGATCACGGATAAATCGTTGCCGGTCGCTGCTCAAGGCAATCCGAATCGGAGTTTTTCGTCCGGTGTCTTTTCAACCGGTTTGATTTTATGACGGCCGGCATCGCTTGAAAAGACCACTTCGTCCTTGGTCAGGTTGAGCGCGTAAAATCCCGGTTTAATTTCCTTCACATGAGCCGCGCCGATGGCGGAATTGTGATCCGTGACGGCGGTATGCTGCGCGTCAATCCGCAACTCGTGTTTGTTGCAGCCGTTTTGATAAATCATCGTGCCCATCCGGCCATTGCCGGACACAAAGGCGTCTTCCCAGTGTTTGGCGGGCGCATCACTGAGAGAGCCGCGAAAATTGGGTTCTTGAGCGTTGGCGAAGGTCGCCGTCTGCGGCAAGACAACGAGGAGGAATGCGGCTATTTTTTCCACACTATTTCAAGTCAGCAATTTTCAGCACGAAGGCATAGTCACATGGCCTCCTGCTCGGCAACGTCACTGTCAGACCGTCCGCGTTGCGCGTCCATTTGAGCTTGCCGGAATTTCCCAGCAGCTTGATGGAGTGAATCTGCTTCGGGCCGTGGCCGTCCGCGAGCGACTTGACGCTAACCGTGCCGTTCGTCGGCCAGTCAAGCACGACCGCGTAGAGCGTCTTGCCATCCTTGGTTTGAGTGAACCGGATGTCCTCGGCGGTAAAACCGCCTTTGCGTTGCCGCTCCGACATGGTGCCTTCGGCAATCTTGGTCGGCCCTTCGCCGAACACATCCCAAGGCCGCGTGCCGTAGATCGCCTCGCCATTGAGTTTCAGCCAGTGCCCGATATCGCGCCGCATCTCCTGTTCGTGATCCGGAATCGTGCCGTCGGCTTTCGGCCCGATGTTCAGGAGCAGACACCCGTTCTTGCTCACGATGTCCACCAGGTCGTCCACGATGGAATCCGCCGTTTTGTAATCCTGATTGGTCACATAGCCCCAGGAGAATTTCGCCACCGCAGTGTCGGTCTGCCAAAAATCGTCCTGCTTATTCGCCAACTGGCCGCGCTCGATGTCCCACACGCCCGTGCCTTTGGGAAATGAAATGCCGCCGTGCGTCTTGTAGTTGATGACGCCGCGCTGCGGCCACTGGGCGGCGCGATTGTAGTAATACGCGCCAAACGTTTTCAGGTAAGGCTGGAACGAATTCATCCGGATGCCGCCGTCGAACCAGAAGATTTGCGGCTGATACTTGTCCACCTGTTCGCAGGCGCGCAGCAACCAGTCGTCGAGAAACGCGGCATCCGGTTGCGACGCGCCAGTCCGGCTCGCCTCGCGATCCTGCGCCGGGCCATACAAACCGCGATAGCGTTCATCCGTCACGAACTTGCGGCCCTCGCCATAAAACCACCAGTTGTCCGAGCGATGATTCGAGAGACCGAATATCAAACCCTGCTTGCGAATCGCCTGACTCAATTCCGCAATGATGTCGCGGTGCGGCCCCATCTTCACGGCGTTCCATTCTGTGTAGGCCGAATCATACGTGGCGAAACCATCGTGATGTTCCGCGACGGGGATGACGTATTTCGCGCCCGCTTCCACGAACAACTTCGCCCACGCATCCGCATCAAATTTCTCCGCCTTGAACATCGGGATGAAATCCTTGTAGCCGAAATTGGTCAGCGCGCCGTAAGTCGCCAGGTGATGCTGGTAGATGCCGCGCTTGTTGCCTTCGCGGTCATACATTTCGCGCGGATACCATTCGCTGCCGAAGGCCGGCACCGAATAGACGCCCCAGTGGATGAAGATGCCGAACTTCGCATCGAGATACCACTCGGGCGCTTGAGATTTGGTAAGCGAATTCCAGTTGGGCTCGAACGGGCCGGCGGCGGCCACGCGCTCGATGGCGTCCAACGCGGTGCGGTTGCCCTCAACTGCGGCGGGCGTGGGCGCCGGACAGAGAGACGGAAAAGAAAACCAACGCGAGTGCCCGCGCGGGCTGGCCAGTGGTGGAATCAGCCGAGGGCAATTGGCTCGGGTGATACCGAACGTCTGACCGCCGCACTTGGGGACGAGGCGAAGAGCCGCTCCCTCTCGACAGAGCACCCACCGACTGGAAAGCCGGATGCGGGAGAACCGCCTGTCCGGTTTGGAGGGAGGGGCAAGGTCAATCCCTTGTCCCCACCCTATCCGTCTTTCAAGTGAATCGCTCCAGCTAGGAGCCGTCGTTCGGCGTTTGGCCCACGGCTGGCAACCGCCTGCCGCTTGTGGGCGCCGGGACGTCTTCGGGTCTGGGTTTGCCGTTCTGTGGCGACATCCAACGCCCGCACTGCGCCGGCGCTTTGCATTCGCACCGGGCTCCGTTAAGTTTTTTCCGTGAACACCCAATACGCGGCGGTAGCCCATTGGCAGCACGGCTTCGACGAAGCCGGCTTGCAGAAGTGGGCGGTGGATGTGCGTCGGCAACTGCCGGCGCCGCACGTGTCGCTGGGGTTGGTGTTCATGTCGCCCCGGTTCTTCCGGCACGCCGCGCCGGTGCTGGAAATCATGCGCGTGCATGCGCAAATCCCGGTGCTGGCCGGCTGTTCGGGCACGGGACTGATCGTCGGCGACCAAGAGATTGAAGAAAACGCCGGCCTCACGCTCGGCCTTTATTCATTGCCCGGCGCGGAACTGAAGGCGCTCCACTTCACGCAGAGACAGGTCGAGGAAGCCAACGGCCCGGCCTATTGGCGTGTGGAAACCGGTGTGGAACCGGAAAAGACAAACGGGTGGCTGGCTTTCATTGATCCCTTTCACCTCGACGCCGAGTCCTGGCTGCGCGGTTGGAACGAAGCCTACGCGCCGCTGCCGATTCTGGGCGGACTGGCCAGCGGCAATTTCGAGGAGCAAACCACGCAGGTTTACCTGAACGGCGACGTGTTCGAGGAGGGCGGCGTGGCGATTTCGGTCGGCGGCGACGTGAAGCTGGCCAGTGTGATTTCGCAAGGCTGCACGCCCATCGGCGAGACGTGGACGCTCACCGGCGTTGACCGGAATTTGATTCACAAGATCGCCAACCGGCGGGCCTACGACGTGCTGGCAGACACGTTCAACGCGCTCTCCTCCGAGGAACAGCGCAAGACGCGCGGCAACCTGTTCATCGGCCTGGTCACCGACGAGTATCGCGAGAATTTCCACCGGGGCGATTTCCTGATCCGCAATCTTCTGGGCGCTGAACCCAGCTCCGGCGTCATTGCCGTGGGCGCGTTCCCGCGCGCCGGCCAAACCATCCAATTCCAGCGCCGCGATGCCCAGGCCGCCACCGAGGACATGACCGAGCTTTTGACTCGCGCCAAAAACCGGTTGGCGGGCGCGACGATCTACGGCGGCTGCCTCTGCTGCTGCAATGGGCGCGGCAAGAACCTGTTCGGCCAGCCCAGCCACGACGCGAAACTGGTGCAGAAACAGCTTGGGCCGATCGGCTTGGCCGGCTTCTTCTGCAACGGCGAGTTCGGGCCGGTGGGCGACAAAAGTTTTCTGCACGGCTACACCGCGTCACTGGCGCTGTTTGTCAAGAAGAGTTGAGACACGGATTGCACGGATTTTCACGAATTGATGCTTTGAATCCGTGTCAATCCGTGAAATCCGTGTCTTAAATCTGGGTCACGCCTTTTTGCCGAATTCGGCATCGAGCGGAAGTTTTACCGCGACGAAAAAGCTCGGGACCGTCGCCAAAATCACCCACACGAAAAAGTGTTGGTAGCCGATGTGTTCCTGCAGCCAGCCGCTCCACATGCCGGGGATCATCATGCCCAGCGCCATGAACCCGGTGCAGATGGCGTAGTGCGCCGTTTGGTGCTGCCCGCGCGCAATGTAGATCATGTAAAGCATGTAAGCCGTGAACCCGAAACCGTAGCCGAATTGCTCGATGGCGACGCACAGGCCAATGACGTTGAGGTCGCCCGGCTGCGCATAGGCGAGGTAGATGAACATTGCGTCCGGCAGGTGAATCGCCAGCACCATCGGCCACAGCCAGAATTTCAGGCCTTGGCGCGACACGACGAACCCGCCGAGCAGCCCGCCCAACATCAGCGCGATGACGCCCACCGTGCCATAGACGAGACCGACCTGCTCAGTCGTTAGCCCCAACCCGCCGATCTCTCGAGCGTCCAGCAGGAACGGCGCAACCATCTTCACCAGTTGCGCTTCGCCGAACCGGTAGAGCAGCAGAAAAAGCAGCAGCACCACGATCTTTGGCTTGCGGAAGAACGCGCTAAACGCAGCGAAGAATTCCTTGGTGAAATGTTCGACCGTGTTTGCGCGGCGGGACGCAAACTCATACGTGTTCAAGTGGTGGGGCGATCCCGACTGGTCGGGAGAGCCGTCATTTGGCTCGGTTTCTGGCGAGTTCGACGGCTCGTCGGTAGCCTCGCCCCACCTGCTGAAACTGCTTCCCGACGGCTCGTCGGTAGCCCCGCCCCACCCGCCGAGACTGCTTCCCGCCAAGTCGCTCGCCGGCCTTGGCAAAATGAACCAATGATAGACGCCGAAGCATACAAACAGTCCGGCAATCACCCCAAACGCCGCCGACCAAGCCAGCGCCACGTTGCCGGTGCGACGCTCAATGACCCCGGCGACGATGACCAGACCTCCCTGCCCGCAAATCATGGCGACGCGATAGAATGTGTTGCGAACGCCGACGAAAAACGATTGCTCCTTTTCCGTTAGAGCCAGCATGTAAAACCCGTCGGCGGCGATGTCGTGCGTGGCCGAACTGAACGCCAGCAGCCAGAAAGAGGCGAGGGTCCACCGGAAAAAGTTCGGCACCGGAATCGTCAGCGCCACGCCCGCCAGCCCGGCGCCAACTAGCAATTGCATCGCCCAAATCCACAGCCGCCGCGTTTTGAGGATGTCCACGACCGGGCTCCAGAGCGGTTTGATGACCCACGGCAGGTAAAGCCAGCTTGTGTAGAACGCGATGTCCGTGTTCGAGACGCCGAGATTTTTGAACATGATGACCGACACCGTCATCACGACCACGTACGGCAGCCCCTCGGCCAGATAGAGAGTGGGAATCCACGCCCAGGAATTTCGCGAGGCCGGTTTTGCTTCTGCCATTTGGCTGCGTTCCGAAAGGTCGCGGCGCGCACGGAGCGCGCGCCCTACCCGGGTAGGGCTGGCTCTCCGAGCCAGCCGATCTTCTAACCTGAATATTTCAGACGCTGTAGCCGCGAACTTTAGTTCGCGCCGCGCTACCACGACGTCCGTCAACGAATCGCAACCTGAAGGTTGCGGCTACAGCCTGCAATCGGTTCCAACGGCGTGTGAAACATCCGGGCTACGTGGCAACTTGCTTCACCGCTTCAACGCACCGCCCGCACAGGGGGGGATGCTCCGCGTGCTTGCCGACATCGGCTTCCCAATGCCAGCAGCGCTCGCATTTGTGGCAGGCAAACCCTTGGGCATGGCGCACAAGGATTTGGCTCTTGGCAACAAGCATTTCACCGCCCCCATGTCCGATTGTGGTTTCAGGCACTACTTGAAAATTCAAGTGCGACACGTTCAACAATTCCTTCAAATCCGCCTGATACTTCGAGGCGAATTCGGTTTCTGCCCTTGGAGCATCAATGCGAACCCAAGCTTCCAAAGCTTTTCCGATATGCTTTTCTTGGCGCGCTTTTTCCAACGCCACCAAGACTTGTTCGCGCAGGGCGAAGAGTTTTTCCCAATTAGTCTGTTCGGATTCGGAAACGGCGAAGTCTGTCGGCTGCCATCCAACTTCATGCGCGGAGCCAGCTTTTTTCCCCGGCACAAACTCCCACGCCTCGTCCGCCGTAAAAGCCAGAATGGGCGCAAGCATTTGGCAGAGGCCGGTCACGAGGCGATAGAGCGCGGTCTGCGTCGAGCGGCGGCGAGGCGAATTTGGCGGGTCGGTGTAAAGCCGGTCTTTGATGACGTCGTGGTAAATCGCTGAAAGCTCGACGGCGATGAACTGGCTGACTTTTTGATAGACGACGTGGAATTCGTAAGCGTCGTAAGCCTTGATGACTTCGCTCTCGAGCTTCGAGAACTCGCCGAGAATCCAGCGGTCCAATCCGGTAAGTTTGTCATCCGCTACGGCGTGCTTCGCGGGGTCGAAGTCGTAGAGATTGGAGAGTTGGTAGCGCAGCGCGTTGCGGATGACGCGGTAGGTCTCGGCGACTTTGGCGATGCGCTCCTCGCTCACAATGATGTCGTTGCGAAAATCCTGCGACGCCACCCACAGGCGCAGGATGTCCGCGCCCCATTTCTTCACGTAAGCCTCGGCGGTCTGCGGTTTCTCGTAAGCGCCCTGGCTTTGCCTGCTCTTGGAAATTTTCTCGCGGTCGGCGTCCACCATGAACCCGTGGGTGAGTACGGTCTTGAACGGCGCGGCGCCGTTGCCCGCCAGCGACAGCAGCAGCGACGACTGAAACCAGCCGCGATGCTGGTCGCTGCCTTCCAGATACATGTCGGCTTGCCACGCGTTTGTAGTTCCGCCTTTAGGCGGCTCGGTGGCACGCGCGTTGGACGGACCGCCTAAAGGCGGGACTCCGAACGAGTCGTGCCGCAACTCAGCCCGCTGCATCAGCACCGTCCGTGACGACGAACCGGAATCAATCCACACGTCGAGCGTGTCGTTGGATTTTTTCAAATCCAAATTCCACGCTTCTGGTGGAATAATTTCCCTGGCGTGAGCAGCCACAAGAAGCCGTTGGGCGTCGTTGATGCCGAAGTTAAACCACGCGTTTGATCCGTGCTCTTCAAACCAATCTGCGAACTTGCGAACAATCCGGGCGTCGAGAATCGGTTTACCTTGCGCGTCAAAGAACGCCGGGATGGGCACACCCCAAGTGCGCTGGCGGCTGATGCACCAGTCGGGCCGGCCTTTGACGGCGGCCTCGATACGGCTTTTGCCCCAGTCTGGGATCCACTGGACGCGTTCGATTTCGGCGAGCGCGCGTTCGCGGAGTTTCTCGTGGTCCACTCGAATAAACCACTGGTCCATCGCGCGGAAGACGACCGGCGTTTTGCTGCGCCAGCAATGCGGGTAACTGTGCGAATAATCTTCCTGATGCAGCAAGGCGGCCTTCTCGCGCAACAGCGCAAGCACTGCTTCATTTGCTTCACTCTTGCCGTGCTTTTTTTCCAAAATGGACTTACCGATAAGCGCATCAGGCATCTGGCGCCCGTATTCCGGATCGTTAGTCCACGCAAAGCAGCCGTCGTCGGTCACGGGCGAAAAGATCGGCAGCCCCTGCTCCAGCCCGAGGGTGTAGTCTTCCAAGCCGTGTCCCGGTGCGATGTGGACGAAACCCGTGCCCGTCGCACTGTCCACGAAGGCGTCGCCGGCGAACAATTTCCCGGTGCGATCGCAAAACGGATGCCGGTATTCCATGTGGCGGAGACGCCCGCCATCGAGACTGCGCACCAGCTTATAATTTTTCCAACTGCACTTCCCGGCCAACTCCGGCAACAAGGAAGCCGAGACGATGAATTGTTCCTCGCCCACGCGCACAAGCGAATAGCTGAACGTGGAGTTGTAGGCCACAGCGAGGTTTGCAGGCAGTGTCCACGGCGTCGTTGTCCAGATGATGATGCTGGTGCCGGGCTGGCCGACCACGGGGAATTTCACGTAGATGCTCGGGCTGATATGGTCCCGGTATTCGACCTCGGCTTCGGCTAAGGCGGTACGACATGGAATGCACCAATAAACAGGCTTCTTCGCACGATAAACAAATCCCTGCTCGACCAGATCGGCGAAGAGACGCAGTTGCTCGGCCTCGTACTCCTTGTTGAGCGTGAGGTAAGGATTGGCCCAATCACCGAGCACGCCGAGCCGCTTGAACTGCGTCCGCTGAATATCAATGTATTTGCGGGCGTAGGCTTCACACCTTTCTCGCAAGTTCTTTGGAGACAGATACTGATGCTGCGCCATGCCTTTGATCCCCGCTTCGATCAAAGCGGGATCGGTCTTGTCCTTCCACAGGTCTTCGTGCTTTTTCCGTTCCTCTGGCCATTTCGACTCGAATTCCTTCCGCATCTCCTGCGAGACCTTGAACTCGATGGGCAGCCCGTGGCAATCCCAGCCCGGAATGTAGGGCACGCTGAAGCCGCGCAGTGTTTTGTATTTGACGATGATGTCCTTGAGGATTTTGTTGAGCGCGGTGCCGATATGCACGTCGCCGTTGGCGAACGGCGGGCCGTCGTGCAGGACGAATTTCGGCGCGCCAGCGCGCGCGGCCTGGATTTTATCGTATAGCTTCGCGGATTCCCATTTCTTAAGCCGTTCCGGTTCGCGGGCAACCAGATCGGCTCTCATCGGAAAGTCGGTGCGCGGAAGATTGAGCGTGTCTTTACAGTCCATTTGAACGTCTCAGAGAGGGCGCACAGTAACAGTCGGCAAAAAGGGTGTCAACGCAGGCGGGGTTGGTGTTCCAAGCGCATAGGGTAAGCGACTTGCGCACGCGGCTGAACACCCCGTGCTTCACCGGGAAGTGAACTTTCAGGTTGTTGACTTCGAGGAGCGCACTCATGCAAGTTTCTGCCGTCTCTGCGGGACTCGGCATTTTCGCACCCTCGCCGCCCCAGCGTTGAAACGCTGGGCCATTCTCAATCGCGCGGAACGCGCTGATAAAAGCCCGCAGGGCGAAAGACAATAGCCCACCGTTTCAACGGTGGGTCGTCCGTCCAAACAAGATCGAGTCCCGCAGGGACGACAGAATTCAATCCAACATCGTCTCGTCATGCGCCATGCCGTGTTTCTTCAGGAACTCAGCCAATTCCTCTTTGAACGTCCGCTGGCGATGATGCTCCGCCTGTCGCCTAATGTGTTCAACCGTCGCCTGGATTCCAGAGACAGCGATGCTGAATGCGCCATAACCATCCTGCCATTCAAACATGCGTTCTTCGGGAAAGGTTTCGTGAATCCACTTGGACGAATTGCCTTTGAGCAATTGAACCGCCTTCGAGATGGACAGTGTCGCGGGCAACGAGAGCAGAACATGAACGTGATCCTCTACGCCACCGATTTCGATGGCCGCCATCTTGTTCGCGCGGGCAATGCCGCCGAGGTAAGGCCAAAGACGTTGCTGGAGGGCTGGTGTGATCAATCGCCGCCGCTCCTTTGTGCTCCACACGCAATGCAGGCAACAGGATGTGAATGTGTGCATGGGCTTCTGTCGTCCCTACGGGACTTGGTTGGCTTTTGGTGCGACGAACCCACCGATGAATCGGTGGGCTATTCTCTTTCGCGCCGATGGCGCTGGTGTTCCGAATTGTTTCATTTCCAAAACGGACACCGCACCCAGCGCCGCGGCTCGACTTCGACCAGTTCGGGAATGGCGTCGGAACATTCCGGTTTCGCAATCGGACAGCGCGGAGCGAAGCGGCAGCCGGGCGGAAAATTTCCGATGCGCGGGACGCTGCCCGGAATTGCCTGCAAACGTTTGGTGGGGCGAGCGTCCTCGCGAGCCGGCTCGTCGGTAGCCTCGCCCCACCGGATTCCCCCGCCGAGTTTCGGCACGCTCGCCATCAGCGCCTTCGTGTAGGGATGCAGCGGGCGGCGCAGCAGTTCGCGCGCGGGCGCAAGTTCGACGATCTGCCCGGCGTACATCACCGCCACGCGGTCGGCCATGTCGCCGACGATGCCGAGGTTGTGCGTGATGAGCAGGATCGCCATGCCGAGCCGTTGCTTGAGGTCGCGCAGCAAGTCGAGGATTTGCGCCTGGATGGTCACGTCGAGCGCAGTGGTCGGCTCGTCGGCCACGAGCAACTTCGGTTCGCTGGCCAGCGCCATGGCGATCATCACGCGCTGCTGCATCCCGCCGGACATTTGAAACGGATAATCCCGGATGCGCGATTCCGGCGCGGGGATGCCGACGAGCTTCAAGAGGCGAATCACCTCGGCGTCGGTGGCCTTGTCCGGCTTGTGCAGCTTGAGCGATTCCTTGATTTGCGCGCCGACGCGGAGCACGGGATTCAACGACGCGCCCGGTTCTTGAAACACGTAGCTCACCACGCCGCCGCGAATCTCGCAAAGCTCAGCTTGCGACATTTTCAACACGTCGCGGCCTTGGAGAAAAATCTCACCCCTGACATAGCGCGCGGGCGGGGTGGGCACAAGCCGCGCGCTGGACAGCGCCGTGACGCTCTTGCCGCAGCCGCTTTCGCCGACGAGGCACACCGTCTCGCCCGACTGAATGTCCAGCGACACGCCGTCCACTGCGCGCAAGCCGGCGTCGCCAGTGACGAAGTCGAGCTTCAGGTTCTTGATTTCGAGGAGCGGCATCCGCCAGAGTGTCAAGTGCCGGGTGTCGGGTGTCACGCGCGGAATTGCATCGCCTGGTGTCGGGGCCGACGTGAGGAGGGCCTGTCTTTCGTAGGACCCAAACTGAGCAGGTGAGAAGGTGAGAAAGTGAGAAAAAGCACGCGTTGGGCCTTCTCACCTGCCCACGTTCTCACTTTGCCACCTGCGCGAAGCCACAGCCTCCTTACGTCGGCGCCTACAGGTCAAGAGCATGTATCGCGTTCCGGCAAATCGGCTTGCGTGACTGCGCCATCCCGCGCATGGTTCAGACACTATGCATGTGAAATTACTTTTGGTTTTTGCGCTGGTTTGCCTGCTGGCAGCCTGTGCCTCCCTCTCCAGTAAGAACGCGACGACGGGAAAGTCGCTTTCGAATTTCCAAAAGAAGGCGGCACACTTCAACAACGTGCTTGCGCTGCCGGAATTCGAGACCACGCCCGAAAGCGTGATGGCCTCCGTCACCAACGCCATCAAAACCGCCAACGCCGGACTCGACATCATGGGCAAGCTCGCGCCCGGTGAAGTCGCGTTTGCCAACACGGTGCGCGCCTTGGACGACATTGGCTGCCGCGCGAACATGACGGCAAACTGCCTGGCCCTGATCAAGGAAACCAGCACCAACGCCGCCGTGCGCGACGCCGCCACGGAGGCCGTCAAGGTTTATCAGGAATGGGCGGTGGGCCTCGATTATCGGGAGGACGTGTACCGCGCTGTCAAGGCATACGCCGACACGAAGCCGAAGCTGACCGGCGAGGACGCCAAATTGTTGGATGAAACCATGCGCGATTACCGGCGGGCGGGTTTGGCGCTGCCCAAGGCAGAACGTGACGAAGTGGAGCGCCTGCGCAAGGAGTTGGCGAAGCTGGCGACTGATTTTGAAAGCAACGTCACCAAAGCGGAAAAGGCGCTCAAGTTCGCCAAAGCCGAACTCGAAGGCGTGCCGGAGAGTTTCCTCAACCAGGAAGGCATCAAGACCGGCAACGACGAATACACGATCAAGGTCAACGTGACCTGGCAATACCTCATGGTCATGGAAAACGCCAAGCGTGAGGATGTGCGCAAGCGCGTCCTGGTTGAGCAACACAGCCTGGCGAAGGAGGAGAACATTCCGCTGGTGGAGAAAATTCTCGTGCTGCGCGACACCATCGCGAAGAAACTCGGTTGCGCCTCGTGGGCGGATTACCAGATTGAAACCAAGATGGCGAAGAACGCGGCCACCGCCATCGCGTTTGAAGAGCGCCTGACGAAAGGTTTGCAGCCGAAGTTCGACGCCGAGCTGGCCGAGTTCCGCAAGCTCAAGGTTGGGGCAACGGGCGACCCGAGCGCGCAGATTCATCTTTGGGACTGGCGCTATTTCGCCAACCAGTTGAAGAAGGAGAAATACAACGTGGACGCCGAGCAACTGCGCGTCTATTTCCCGATGCGGCGCGCGCTGGACGGCATGTTCGCCATTTACCAGGGCATCTTCGGCGTGAAGTTCGAGCGCGTCACGCCGCCTCACAAATGGATTGGCGACCTGCAACTCTGGGCCGTGTCCGACGCGCAAACCGGCGAGCCGCTGGGCTTTTTCTACCTCGACCTCTTCCCGCGCGATGGCAAATACCACCACTTCGCCGTGTTCGAGATCATCAACGGCAAACTGCTGCCCGACGGCAAATACCAGCGTCCGGTCGTGGCCATGGTGTGCAACTTCCCGCCGCCGCAGCCTGACAAGCCGTCACTGCTGCAACACAGCGATGTGGAGACGATTTTCCATGAATTTGGCCACGTGATGCACAACTTGCTGACGCGCGCCAAGTACGCCCGCTTCTCCGGCTCGAACGTGCCGCGCGATTTTGTGGAGGCGCCGTCGCAGATGCTCGAAAACTGGGTTTGGGACAAGCGCGTGCTCGACAGTTTTGCAGCGGACTACCGTGACCCGTCGAAGAAAATCCCGTCGAAAATCCTGAGCCAGTTGAAGGCGGCGAAACTGGCCGTCGAAGGCACGCGCTACCGCCGGCAACTCTGTTTCGGCCTCACGGACCTGGCGTTGCACACGCAAATTCACGAAACCAATCAGGACCAGACGATTCCGCTCGCCAACAAAGATTTGAGTGACGTCTTTTTGCCGGTGCCGGAAGGCACGGCACCGCTGGCCTATTTCGGTCACTTCGTGGGCTACGACGCCGGTTACTACGGCTACGCCTGGGCTGACGCGATTGCGGCGGACATGGCCACCGTGTTCGAAAAAGCACCCGACGGCTACTTCGACGCCAAAGTTGGGCGCAAACTGCGCGACGAGATTTACGCCGTTGGCGATTCGCGCGATGCGAACGTCTCCATCGAGAAATTCATCGGGAGGCCGCGTTCGATCGCGCCGTTCCTGAAGAAGATCGGCGTCGAGTCAAGCGCCGGCGTGGCGGACGCTAAGTACGGCGCGGATAACTGTGTGACAACCACCACAAACATTGCTGGTGACATCACCACGAAAGTCACTGAGCGCCGAGACAAGGACGGGAAGGTGGATGTTCGCATCGAGAGTGTGTTCCGTGGCAAAAAAAAGATACTTGGGATTCTGCACCGCAGAAACGCGCAGGGGGCAATGACTACGTCGAGGGGTTACAAGGTAGGCGGAGACTTGATCATGGTCGAGAGCGATGAAGATGGCGATGGCGTCTTCGAAACGGTTGTCTTACACACGCCAGACATGAGCGACATTGAGGTCTTCAGGCGCCAAGCCGACGGGTTGGTGAAGCCGGTCGGGACGGCGGAATTGGAGGTAATCAAGAAAATGTACGCACTGCAATCCGATGTTGGGCAAGTTATGGGGGAGTACATTGACGGGAAGATTGACGACGACAAACTTTGGGAGGAAGCGCAACGGGTCCGGCAGAAAGCAGAAATGTTGGAAAAGCAGCGGCGAAAACTGGAGAAGGATGAAGCGAAGTGATCCTGATTTGTCCACGAAACCGATCACAACTTCTGAGCGACCGCAATTGGGGGGCTTGAGTTTTCCGGGGCATTGCGTGTTGGTTCTTGCGTTCCCAGCCCAGCGCGAAACAGCTTTGGAACGTTAGTGTGCGGTGAAGTTCGTCCGCGTTTGGGGATTGTCTCTTTCGCTGGGCGGCGGGAAAGCAGGCCGGTAATGCGCGAACCGCTCCAAGACCGTCTTGACGTAAGACCTCGTGATCGGGAAACCGATTTGCCCGATGAACAGCGCGCTGTTGGTCGCCGCCGCGCCCTGCGTCCATTTGAGCACATTAGCTTGGCCGGCGTTGTAGGCCGCAAGCGCATACGGCAAAGGATTGTCGGTCGCCGCGTAACGTTGCAACAATCGGTTTAAATACCACGAGCCGGCGCGTGTGTTCTTCGCCGGATCAAACAACTGGCTGTGGGTGAAAAGGGAGAGGTGCTCGGCGTCAGCCCACTCTCGCGCCGCCGACTCGCCCACTTGCATCAAACCGATTTCGCCGGCCCTGCCTTTGGCCCACGGGTCAAACCAGCTTTCCCGCCAGACGACGGCCTTCACCAGCGCGGGGTCAACGCCGTAGCGCGCGGCGGCGGCGAGAATGACTTTGTCCTGACTGTTCTCGCGGTGCGTCCGCCAGGCGTCGCAGGCCGCCAGCAGACCGCTCAGCAGCACGACGAGGATGATCCATCGGCGCAAGCGCCTGAAGTTGCCGGATTCGCGGCCCATGCGTTTTGTTTGGCGTTGTTTCAGCGAGCAGTTTCGTGTTTAGACTAGGCTACGAGCATGAAGTTGGAAACCAAGAAGCAGCCCGCCGCAGGGGCGCCGCCAACAAAGCGGAGCGCCGATTTTCAATCGGCTTTTTGCGTCGGCGGGAGCCAAAGCTGGCTGCCAGCCGGCGCTCCGGACCGTGAAATAATTGCGCCGCCGGCACAAACTTGCGTGGCGCGGCGCACAACGAACGCGAACCAGAGCAACGCGCTCCTCCCAAACCTCCGGCAATTCGCTCCAATTCGTGAAATTCGTGTCTAAACTCGGCAGATGATCGCGCGTGTCACATTGGAAATCGCGCTCCGCAAGGAGTTCGATTACCTCATCCCGCCGGAATTGGCGGAACAGGTGGACGTCGGCACGCGCGTCCAGGTGCCGTTCGGCGCGCGCAAGGTGATGGGCGTCGTCACCGCGCTCGCTGGGGAATCCGCCCACGCCAAACTGAAACCGATTTTGAAAATCGTCGGCGCGCCGTCGCTGGTGACGCCCAAAGTGCTGCAACTCGCGCGCTGGATTTCGGATTACTACTGCTGTCCGCTGGAGATTTCCCTGAAAAGCGTGCTGCCGGAAGCCGTGCGGCGCGAGGCGGCCGGCTGGCGCGAGCGGTTGTTCGTGCGGGCGCTGCCGGTTGCGGGCGAGTTTCCCAAGTTGCCCAAGCGACAGTTGGAAGTCTGGCACATCATCGAAGAGCGCCGCGAGTTGCCGCTGGCCGAATTGCTCAAACTCGCGGAAACGACGGCTGCAACCGTGCGGCGATTGGAAGACAAAGGGTTGGTGGCCGTCACGCCGCAGGTTTCGGAGCGCGATCCTTACGCGCACGAACACATCCTGCCGACCACGCCGTTGCCGCTCAATCCGGCGCAGGCCAAGGCGCTAAAGGAAATATTGGCCGCGATGGATGAATCTCCGGGTGGCACCCGCGTCTCGCGGGTCGCGTCGGGCGTCGCGCCCGGCGCTCAGCACATTGTCTCCAGCGCGGGGATCACGGAAACCACAGCGCGCCGCCGCCACCTCCCACACTTCGAAATTCCCGGCAGCACCTACCATGTGACTTGGCGCACTGACAACCGACTCGTCCTCTCCCCCCAAGCACGTCAGCGGACGCTCGATGCCTGCCACCACTGGCACGGCAAGAAAATGAAGTGCCATATCGCCTGTGTAATGCCGGACCATGTTCATCTCCTGATCCAACCGTTGCCGATTCAGGAGGCCGGCAAGGAAAGTGCGCATTCGCTCAGCGAAATTCTTCACAGCATCAAGTCCTTCTCGGCACATCAGGTCAACAAGGTCATGCAGCGGCACGGGCCCGTGTGGGACGACGAGTCGTTTGACCGGATGATCCGTTCCGAATCCGACCTGCACGAGAAATGGAATTACATCTGGAACAATCCGCGTGAACTTGGGCTGGTCGGGCCGACGGACGACTATCCGTTCATCTGGACACCATCGTCAAAAGACACCTCGGAGACTGCGCACGCTCCGGCTTTTCGGCGGGACGCCGAAAAGAACCCGCCGGAGGCGGGTGCCACCCAAGGCAAAACGCACGTCTTCCTTCTCCACGGTGTGACGGGCAGCGGCAAGACGGAGGTCTATCTCCAAGCCATCGCGCACGCCTTGGAACAGGGCAAGGGCGCGATCGTGCTCGTGCCGGAGATTTCGCTCACGCCGCAGACGGTCGAGCGATTCAAGGCGCGGTTCAGTTCCGGCCCGCTGCAAACACTCGTGGCCGTGATGCACAGCCATTTGTCCGCCGGCGAACGACACGACGAATGGCACAAGATTCGCCAGGGCCGCGCCCGCATTGTGATTGGCGCGCGCTCGGCGATTTTCGCGCCGGTTGATCCGCTCGGCCTCATCATCGTGGACGAGGAACACGAGCACACTTACAAGCAGGAGGAAGCCCCGCGTTACCACGCGCGCGACGTCGCCGTCGTGCGCGGACAAATGGAAGGCGCGGTCGTCGTGCTCGGGTCGGCCACACCGTCGCTGGAGAGCTTCTACAACTGCCGGCGCGGCAAATACACGCTGCTCGAATTGCTCGAACGCGCCGACAACAAAAAGATGCCTCACGTCCGCGTCATTGACATGCGCCAAGCCGTGCGCGGCGGGAAAGGCGTGCCGATTTTTTCGCCACAACTCAAAGAGGCCATCGCGCAGCGGCTGGAGCGCGGCGAGCAAACCATTTTGTTTCTCAACCGGCGCGGTTACTCCACGGCGCTGGAGTGTCCGCTGTGCGGTTTTGTCGCCAAGTGCCCGAATTGCAGCGTGTCGCTCACCTACCACCGGCGCGAGCAGAAGCTGCTCTGCCACATTTGCGGCCACACTGGACCCGTGCCGGCGGTTTGCCCGAACGAGAAGTGTCGCAACCCGCAAATCCGCTACGCCGGGTTGGGGACGGAAAAAGTCGAGGCCACGTTGAGCCGGCTTTTCCCGCACGCGCGCGTCAAGCGGATGGACTCCGACGTGATGAAACGCAAGGAGGATTACCGGCGCATTCTCGGCGGGTTCCGCGCGGGCAAGATTGACGTGCTCGTCGGCACGCAGATGATCGCCAAGGGACTGCATTTCCCCAACGTCACGCTGGTGGGCATCATCTACGCCGACCTCGCGCTGCATCAGCCGGATTTCCGGGCGGGCGAGCGCACGTTCCAACTCCTGACGCAGGTCGCGGGCCGCGCGGGTCGCGGCGACGTCGAAGGCGAGGTGTTCGTGCAGGCATTCACGCCGTTTCATCCGGCGATTCAATACGCCCGCCGCCATGACTTCGCTGGTTTTTACGAGCAGGAAATCGAGTTCCGGGAGCAATTGAAATATCCGCCCATCAGTCGCGTGGCGCTGCTGACGCTCAAGGGACGCAACGAAGACAAGGTGAAATTCAGCGCCGAGCATCTGAAACGCGAGCTGGAGAAGACACTCCACCCGCTGGCAGCCGGTGGGGCGAGCGTACCCGCGAGCCGTTCGGGTAATGATGAAGACGGCTCGCCAGTAGTCTCGCCCCACCAAGAATTGAAAGCTGAATCCAAAGATCTAATTCTGTCAGGCCCGGCGGCCGCCCCGTTGTCGCGCGCGGAAACGTTTTACCGCTACCAGATCATGCTGCGGACACGCCAGATGAGCAGACTAAGTCAGACGCTGGCGAAAATCATCGCCGCGCTGACACTGCCGACAGACGTGACGCTGACGGTGGACATTGATCCGGTGGATTTGGCGTGAAAGCGTGCTGCCAGCGTCCCGCTGGCAGGTCAAACATCCGTGTCCTGCCGGCAAGATGCCGGCAGCACGTTGATTCACTGTTTCAGCACTGCCGCCTTGACCAACTCGCCCACCAACTCGTCCGCCGTCCACTTGTTTTCAGGAATGATTTTCCGCACGCGGCCCCGCGCATCCACCACGACAGTGCGGAGGTTGTGGCTGATGCCGCCGGTTTCGTCCCGCCAGAAAAACATCCCGAACTGCTCCGTCATGGCCGTGATGTCAATGAGCTTCCCGGTCAGGAAACTCCAGTGCTTCGGGTCGTAATGCCGTTGTTCGGCGTAGGCCCTGAGCCGCGCCGGCGTGTCGTATTCCGGGTCGAACGAGAGCGTCAGGAGATGCCAGTTCGTCGGGCCGTTGGCCAGCGCGAGGAGTTTCTGCTGCGTCTGCTCGAAGTTGCTCGACATGAGCGGGCAGAACGTCGGGTAAGGGCAACGCGTGAAAATGAACGTGATCGCCAGCGCCTGGCCGCGAAATTGCGTGGTGCTGACCGCCTGCCCCAATTCGTTCGTGAAATAGTATTCCGGCAGCAGATCGCCTTCCTTGAGGAACTCAACATCACGCACCAGCCGAAACGCGCCAGTGGTCGGCGCGCCCGTCCGTTCCGCCACGTCCAGCTTGCGCACCTGATCAATCCAGCCTTCGTCGTCGGTGACGATCATGCGGAAGGAAACCGTGTCACCCGGCTTCAAACCCGCCAGTTCGTTCGTGTCCCGGACCTCGAACGGCATGGTCATGGCCGGCATGTAACCGAGGATTTCCTCGTGCTTGATCCGCACCGTCTTGCCGTCGGGCTTCAACTCGATGACGACGCCTTTGACTTGATAGGTGTGTTGGTTCGTGCCCGCGGCAGGAGCGGTGGTCTCGCCGGCAGTCGCGACAACTGCCAGCGCCAGCAAGACCGCGCACTTTGAAAATTTCAGTCTCATCGAACCGAATATTCCCCGACCGCTTTGCCGCGCGCAAGCGCCGCGTTTGGTGCCGGAGCGGTGTCGCCTTGCCACAACGACCGCCCTCCGAATCTCGGCTGTCATTAACACCGGGCTTCAGCCCGGTGCGCCGGGGCGAGCGTGGGCGGCAGCCGTTTTTAACGGCTTCTGTCGGAGGCAAGCCGCTGAAGCGGCTGATTGCGCCGAACCGACTTATTCACCGGGCTGAAGCCCGGTGCTAATGAAAGAACCAACCAACGAGAGCAGGCGCCGCGCGTTGCGGGCTGCAGAAATGAAGCCGCCGCGCTTGCCTTGGAAGGGGCGGGCGTTTTAACTGGCCGCGCCAATCGTGATGCCGGTGAACTGGAAACAACTGCGCGCCCTTGCGCTGGCCGAAGTGGAGGCGACGCTGGCCGCGCTGCCCGCGCCGTTGCGCGCCGAGGCCCAGCGGTTGCCGATTACTTTCGAGCGCCGCCCGAGCCGTGCGATGGAAGCCGACGGCATCGCGCCGGACACTTTGGGCCTATTCGTCGGCCCGGACTTTGCCGAACGCGACTCGACTGCCTCGCCCATTCCGCCGCAGATCATCCTGTATCTGGAAAACGTCTGGGAACTGGCTGAAGAAAACGAAGCCGCGTTCCGCGAAGAAATCCACACCACGCTCCTGCACGAACTGGGACATTACCTCGGCTTGGACGAAGACGGGCTGACTGAGCGCGGGTTGGAGTAGGCGAAGCCAGGTTCATGTCTGGCGACACGGTGCAACGAAGCCGGGCGCGGCACAATTCACTATTCACCCTTCACGATTCGCCGGTTACAATTCCTTGGCATGTCCGACACGCTCGTCGTCAATGAAATCTACCTGAGCTTGCAGGGCGAAAGCACGTTCGCCGGGCTGCCGTGCATTTTCGTGCGGCTGACGGCGTGCGATCTGCGCTGTTCGTATTGCGACACCGCCTATGCGTTCACGGAGGGGAAGAAGATGTCGCTGGCGGACATCCGCGCTGAAGTACATCGTCTCGCGGCGCCGTATCTCGCGGTAGCAGCCGACGTAAGGGGCCTCACTTCTCAAAATCTGAAATCTGAAATCCGAGATCCGAAATTGCCAGAGCCTCCTGACGTCGGCTCCCACAAACTGCCTCTGGTCGAGTTGACCGGCGGCGAGCCGCTGTTGCAGCCCAATTCGCTCCCGCTGATGAAATCGCTTTGCGACGACGGCTTCACCGTGCTGCTCGAAACCAGCGGCGCGCATGACATCTCGCCGGTTGACCCGCGCGTGCGACGCATCATGGATTTGAAATGCCCCAGCAGCGGCGAGGTCGAACGCAATCGCTGGGAAAACCTCCGCCACCTCAAGCCGACCGACGAAATCAAATTCGTCATCGGCACGGTCGAGGATTATGAGTGGGCCAGGCAGCAAATCGCCGCGCACAAGCTCGACGCAATTTGCCCGCTGCTGTTCTCGTGGGCGCACCCGCTGTCGCCGGAGCAACTAGACAAATCGTTGAAACCAGTTCCGCCCGGCATGACACTGATTTCTCGCCGCGAACTCGCGGAGAAAATCATCGCTGACGCTTTGCCCGTGCGTTTCCAGGCGCAACTGCACAAAATCATCTGGTCACCGGAGCAGCGCGGGGTTTAAGAAAGCCACGGATGAAACACGGATTGAACACGGAAATTGGGGGATGCGTTCGGAGTTCCGCCTTCAGGCGGTTTTGTTGGGGTTACGGCTTGCCGAGCCACCGCCTAACCCGGAAATTTCACACGCGCCTCGAACGGCCCACGGCGTGTAGCCGCAACCTTCAGGTTGCGATTGCCCGCCGGCCGTGGGCCGCCAGGCGCAAACTGAAGTTTGCGGCTACAGCGTGTGAAATTTCCGAGCTAAAGGCGGAACTCCAAGCCTGTCTGTGTTTCATCCGTGTTTAATCCGTGGCTAGAAAATGACAGCCCGTCAAACACTCGACCTGCTGCGCGCTTACGAGTCGCGGAACGTCACGTTCATCGAGCCGGAGGGTTCGTGGCCCATCGTGTGGGAACGCGCCAAGGGCGTGCACGTCTGGGATGCCAACGGTCGCCGGTATCTCGACTTGACGGCCGCGTTCGGCGTCGCCGCCGCCGGTCACGCGAATCCGCGCGTCGTCCGCGCCGGCCAGCGGCAGATGGCGAAACTGCTGCACGCGATGGGCGACGTGCATCCGCACGCGCTCAAAGCCGAGTTGGCGCGGGAGTTGAGCCGGATCACTTTTGAGCGGTGGACCGTAGCCGACGACGTAAGGAGGCGGAAATCGCGGGGCCGCGGCGCAAACCGCCTCGTTACCTCGGCGGCTACGGGGAAGACGATTTTCTGCAACTCAGGCTTCGAGGCGGTCGAGGCCGCGCTCAAGACGGCCATGCTCGCCACGGGCAAGCGGGGCATCATCGCGTTTGAGGGCGCGTATCACGGGCTGGGCTACGGCGCGCTGAACGTGACGCATCGCGATTTCTTCCGCGCGCCGTTCCGCTCGCAACTTCGCGGGTTCGGGCATTTCGTGCCGTTTCCCAAGGAGCGCGGGTTGCCTAACCCGCAGCACGGAGCCAAATCTCAGTCAGTGAGGGTTAGGACAGCCGCGCTTCATTCCATCGAGTCCCAAATTCACTCGCTGTTCCGCCGCGAAAAGATCGGTGCGATCCTCGCCGAGCCGGTTCAGGGCCGTGGAGGAATCAACGTGCCGCCGCCTGATTTTTTGCCGTTGCTGCGCCGGTTGTGCGATGAGCACGACGCCTTGCTCATCGCCGATGAAATTTACACCGGTTTCGGGCGCACCGGAAAATGGTTCGCCTGCGAGCACAGCGGCGTTGTGCCGGACATTATCTGCCTGGGCAAGGCGTTGACCGGCGGCTTCCCGTTGTCGGCCTGCGTCGGGCGCGCTGATTTGATGGACGCCGCGTGGCCGGCGTCGAACGGCGAGGCGATCCACACCAGCACCTTCCTCGGCCACCCGGTCGGCTGTGCCATGGCGCTGGCGCAAATCGGCGAGGTCCGGCGGCTGCGGCTCGTTGAACGCAGCGCAAGGCTTGGCAACTTCTTGCTCTCGGAGCTGTCCAAAGTCCAAAGTCCGAAGTCCAAAGTCATTTGCTCGCCGCGCGGCACCGGATTGATGACCGGACTCGAACTGCGCCGACAGGACGGTTCGCCCGCGACCGCCGAGGCGTTGGACACCATCAAGCTGATGCTGCACCGCGGCTTCATCCTCTTGCCCGAAGGCGCGCACGGCAACGTCATCGCCTTCACGCCGCCGCTGACGATCAGCGAATCGCAACTGAAACTGGCGGTCCAGGCGCTGGCGACTAGCCTCGCAGAGGCGACAGATCCTAGCCCACGGCTTCAGCCGTGGGTAGGCGTCGCCCAAACTCCCAAGCCCCGTCAGGGGCGAAAGAGGTAAAGATGCTGCGCACTATTCTCCATTCACCTCTGCCGCCCCTACGGGGCTTGCTCTTTTCCAACACCCCAACCCAGCGCTCAAGCGCTGGGCTATTCTCGGTCGCCCCTGCAAGGCTGCGGACATGAAGCTCTCCGAAATGCGTGAGTTGCTGGCGCGGCGGGAAATCCGGCTGACGAAATCACTTGGCCAGAATTTTCTGCACGATGGAAACCAGCTCCGGCGGATCGTCGAGGCGGCGGAACTGACGAAGCAGGACAAGGTTTTGGAAATCGGGCCGGGCCTTGGGCAGTTGACGGAATTGTTGCTGGAAAAAGCAGGCGAAGTCTTGGCGATTGAGAAGGACGCGCGGCTCGTAAAGTTTCTACAGGAGAGATTTGGTTTGGTGTCCCGGCTTCAGCCGGTGTGTGGAGTTGCCAAGCAGGATTTTCCGCCTGAAGGCGGGACTCCAAACGTGGCCGGTGGGACGCCGGCGCCACATTTGCTGCACGACGACGCGCTGGAGTTTTTGCGCCGCGAGCCGCCCGACTGGAGCGATTGGAAACTCGTGGCAAACCTGCCGTATTGCGTAGCCTCACCGATTCTGGTCGAGTTGGCGCAGGGTGCGCGCTCGCCCGAGCGAATGGTCGTGACGCTGCAACTCGAAGTCGCGCGGCGGCTCATGGCCAAAGCGGGCGACAAGGATTACGGCGCGCTCGCGTTGCTGATCCAACTCGACTACGAGCCGCGCGAGTGGTTCAAGATTCCGGCCAGTTGCTTCTTTCCAAAACCGGACGTGGACTCGGCGTGCGTCGTGTTAGAGCGCCGCACGCAACCGCTGCTAGCGCCGGAACAAAGAGAGACCTTCACCAGAATTGTAAAGCGCGCGTTTTCACAGCGGCGGAAGATGATGCTCAAGCTGCTGAAGGAAGATTGGCCGGAACCCACACTGCACGCGGCGTTCGCAGAACTGAAGCTTCCGTCCCGGACTCGGGCGGAAGGGGTGAGCCTGGAACAATTCGTTCAGCTTGCCCGAATTCTTTGCGCCTCCGCGTCTTTGCGTTGAAACATGCGCGACGAAATCTTCGATGTCGTCAACGAGCGCGACGAAAAATGCCGGCGGCGTCTTGCCATCGGCGTAAACCAGTTTGCCGTCCAGCGTGCCGACGTACCAATCCTTGAGCTTCTGCGGATCGCGCGCCGGCAGACCGATGTGGTCCACCGTGAATTGCATGGCGGTATCTAAAACGAGGCGCAGCGCCCCCGCAACGATTTCCGTGTCGGTCGCGCCCGATGGGTGCATCTCGCCGTGTCGTGGTGCGATCAAAGTTGGAAAGGTCCGTGCGATCAAAACTGGAAAAATGAGGTTTCCGCATCGGTTTTTGTTGCCCACAGCAATACCTGGCACAAAGATTGAGGTGCTTCTGCGGAGGATAGGGCTCTGCGGGGACGCAACCCGAGCGCCGCCGGAAGCCTGATAAACGGCCAGTCGGGCTGCCTCAGGGCGGCCCGGCTAGCCCTGGCCGGTATCAGTGCCAATGCGCTAAATCCACCGTCCGATATTCCCCGCAGAGCTAGGTCTGTACAGCCTGTCTCCAGATTCCAACTTTGAACGCACACAGAATTCCAACTTTGAACGCTACACGACATGGGTGCATCTCGCCGTTGCAACCAAGCGAGTGGAGCAATACGGTTCGGAGTTCCGCCTTCAGGCGGCCAGACACCGTTCCGCTCCACCAACCCCGAAGGCCTTCGGGGAACTCCAAACGGTAGCAGTGGCGAGATGCACAGCGCCCGAAGCTTGACGCCGGGGGCGCTTGTCCGTTAGTTTGCGGCAACAGCGTCACCAGTGATTTGGCTATGAATGATTTCCTTGTCCCAATGGTTGTGGAGCAAACCGGACGCGGCGAGCGCGGCTACGACATTTACTCGCGCCTGCTCGTGGACCGCATCGTTTTCCTCGGCACTCCCGTGGATGACATGGTTGCCAATCTCGTCATCGCGCAACTCCTGTTTCTGCAGATGACCGACCCGAAGAAAGACATCCACCTCTACATCAACTGCCCCGGCGGCAGCGTCACGGCGGGGCTGGCGATCTACGACACGCTGCAGTTCGTCACGTGCGACGTGAACACCTACTGCATTGGGCAGGCGTCGAGCATGGGGGCGGTGCTGCTGGCCGCCGGCACGAAGGGCAAACGTTACGCGCTGCCCAATGCGCGCATCATGATTCACCAGCCTTGGGGCGGCGTGCAAGGCGCGGCCACGGACATCAGCATCCAGGCGAAGGAAATCCTGCGGTTGAAGGATCGGCTCAACGAAATCATCGCCAAGCACACAGCCAAGAAGTTCGAAGACATCGCCAAAGACACCGACCGCGATTTCTTCATGTCCGCCGAGGAAGCCAAAGCCTACGGGTTGGTGGACGCCGTGGTGCAGTCGCGCAAAGACGTGCCGTCGCTGGGGGAAAAAAGTTCCGTCGTGGCCTGAAGCGACCTGGCGCAGCGCGTTCAGCCATTTCGCAATCGGAAATCTGAAATCTGAAATCTGACATGGCCCGGCCTGCCAACATCACGCTTTGCAGCTTTTGCGGCAAATCCCACGCGGAAGTCAAAAAACTGATTGCCGGGCCGGGCGTCTATATCTGCGACAACTGCGTCATCCTCTGCAAGAACGTCATTGACACCGAGGTCGCCATTCAGGCGCGCAGGCACAAGGCCAGATTCGCCGTGCCCAAGCCGGCGGGAATCAAACGCCTGCTTGACCTGCACTGCGTCGGGCAGGACCACGCCAAGAAGACCCTCGCGGTCGCCGTTCACAATCACTACAAGCGCATCCTGCAGCGGCCTGACGCGCAGGCGGGGGAGGAACTGAAAACCAAGTCGCTGGGGACGAACCGCCACGCCGACGTCGAGATCGAAAAGAGCAACATCCTGATGATCGGCCCGACCGGCTCTGGCAAGACGCTGCTGGCGCGCACGCTGGCCAACATTCTCGACGTGCCCTTCGCCATCGCCGACGCCACCTCGCTGACCGAGGCCGGTTACGTGGGCGAGGACGTGGAGAACATCATTCTGCGGCTGCTGCAAAACGCCGATTACGACGTGAAACGCGCCCAGCGCGGCATCGTCTATATTGACGAGATAGACAAGATTGCGCGGAAGACGGACAGCCCGTCCATCACGCGCGATGTTTCAGGCGAAGGCGTGCAGCAGGCGCTGCTCAAGATTCTGGAGGGAACGGTCTGCAACGTCCCGCCCCAAGGCGGACGCAAACATCCGCAACAGGAATACATCCGCGTGGACACCACCGACATCCTGTTCATCTGCGGCGGCGCGTTCGTGGGCCTGGAAAAAATCATCCAGCGCCGGCTCGGCCATCAAACCATGGGTTTCCGGGCGGTGGCCGAGGCAGAGAAGACGGCGGCGGACCGTGCGCGGATTTTGGAGAAGGTCGAGCCTGAAGATTTGCTGCGCTTCGGTTTCATTCCGGAGTTCGTCGGGCGCCTGCCGATGGTCACGGTGCTCTCCGAGCTGACGCAGGAGCAGTTGGTCTCCATTTTGACCGACACGAAGAACGCGCTCACCAAGCAATTCGCCAAGCTGATGGCCATTGACGGCGCGGATTTGGAATTCACGCCCGACGCGCTGGAGGAACTGGCCGCGCAAGCGATCCAGAAGGGAACGGGCGCGCGCGCCCTGCGCAGCCTCCTGGAGCACCTGATGCTCGATGTGATGTATGACGTGCCGGGCAGCGACGATGTCGTCACCGTGACCGTGACGCGCCCCGTCGTTTTAGGCGAAACCAAGCCGATCATCCGGCGCCGGCCGAATCAGGCAGCAGCGTAGTTTCGAGAAATCTCCGTGTCGTCGTCTGCGCTGCGTGGATTTCGACGGGTTCCAGCACCGCTCAGACCATCCGCGCACGGCTTCAGCTTTGGAACTGGAGTTCGTAGAGCCGCTGATAGACGCCGTGGCGACTTAGCAGTTCTTCATGTCGGCCTATTTCCACCACGCGGCCCTGATCCAGCACCACGATGGCGTCGGCCTTCTGAATGGTCGAAAGCCGGTGGGCGATGCAGATGGTGGTGCGGCCCTGCATCAGGTCCTCCAGCGCTGCTTGCACGGCCCGCTCGGACTCGGTGTCCAGTGCGCTCGTCGCCTCGTCCAGAATGAGGATCGGCGCGTGCCTCAGGATGGCGCGCGCGATGGCGATGCGCTGGCGCTGGCCGCCGGAAAGCGTCACGCCCTTTTCGCCGACCACAGCGTCGTAGCCTTGGGGCTTTTCCATGATGAACTCGTGGGCGTGCGCGTGCCTGGCGGCGGCGATGATTTCGTCCTCCGTCGCGCCGGGCCGGCCCAGTTCGATGTTTCGCCGGATGCTGTCGTTGAACAGGATGGTTTCCTGCGTGACGACGGCGATTTGACTGCGCAGGTCGCGTGTCGCCGCCTCGCGGATGTCCGTGTCGCCGATGCGCACCGCGCCGCGTTGCGGGTCATAGAACCGCAGCAGCAGGTTCGTGAGCGTGGTTTTGCCCGCGCCGCTGGCGCCAACCAGGGCCACGAGTTGGCCGGCTTTGACTTTCAGATCAATGCCGTGCAGCACCGCCTTCTCGCCGTAGGCGAAATCGATTCCGTCGAATTGAATGTCCGCTCCGGTGGCTCGCAGCGGCTTGGGGCTTGTCGGCTCGGGGATTTTGTCTTGAGTCGCAAGCAACTCGAACACCCGCCGGCTGGCGGCGCGGCCTTGTTCGAGGTTGTTGTAGAGGCGCGCGAGGTTTTTCACAGGCCGGTACATCAAGAAGATTGACATGACCACGGCCAGGAAATCCGCCGAATCCGGTCGTGTGCCGCCGCCAAACGCCAGATACAGCAACACGAGCGCCACGCCAATAGCGCCAAAAAACTCAAGCAGCGGCCCGGGCGTCTCCGACGAGCGCACGATGCGCATGAAGTGGCTGATGAACTTGCGGGCCGTGGCGCGGAACTGGTCCACCACCGTGCCTTCGAGATTGTAGGCCTTGATAATGCGATCGGCGGTGAAAGCCTCGGACATGACTTGCGTCAGTTCGGCTGAATGGGTCTGCATGGCTGCGCTGGAGCGGCGGACCTTTCGACCGTAAATCACGATCGGCACGACGCAGACCGGCAGCACCGCCAGCGAAAGCAACGTCAATTTCGGCTGCTGCCACAGCAGGTAACCCAGCAGGCCGACGAGCGTGACCGGGTCTTTGACGATCGTGGCAGTCGCGTAGCTGAGGATGCCTTGCAGCGCCTGGGTATCGCTCATGACGCGCGAAATCAGTTCGCCGCTGCTGGCACGGCTGAAAAAGCCGGCGCTCAAGTTGAGCAGGTGCGAAAACAGCCGGACGCGCAAGTCGGTGATCGCCCGGATAGCGGTCCATTGCAGGGAATAAGTGTTCAAATAGGTGAACAGGCCGCGCAGAAAAATCACCGCGGGGATGGTGCCGACGAGCGCAGCCACGGCCCAGGGATGTTCTTTGATCCCGGTCGTTAGCGCCTGCTCAGCGGCAAGCAGCCAGTTCTGCAACCACATTGGAGCCCCGCGCAGGTGGTCGCGCAATGGAGTGGCCTGCGCCGAAGGGAAGACGAGGCTATAGACAAACGTGACGTTGGCAATCATCAGCGGCTCGATCAATCCGCCAATGATGCCGGCCAAAACACCGAGGAAAAGCCGCACCCGGTAGGGCTTGGCCAGTCCCCAGACTTTGAGGAGGAACGCGATCATCTAACCGCCGTGAAGTATGCTGGCCGACCGACCGACATGCGAGCAGTTTGTTCGTCATCGGATTGCCCGCCCGGCTGACGATGCGCGTTAGGACTTTCGAAAAAGTTGCCTCAGCGTTTTAAATGACTGTCTTAATCTACTCTCTCTGTCTGCGTCTAACTCGCCTTCCTTTTTGATTACAACCGCAAATCCATTTCCGACCTTGTCGTCTCTGTCTAAACATTTAACGACCTTAAGATGGAGGTGTTGACAAAGTTCCAAGAAGTCTTTGGTAACCCACACGGAATAGTGTGCATGCAAGTCTGTGTCCGGCTTCGGGATTAGGTCCGTATGTCTGGCTATTATTGAGTTCCGCATAAATAATGGATATGAGTTTACTCATTCCAAATCAATCCCTGTTTAGCGGCTTGCGCCAGACAAGCGCCCAGCAAGCTCTGC
>Ga0315289_10002011_pt1 | contig 31526 bp, 26 predicted proteins | sample YL17G11_40_MG_FD_203452 | JGI IMG/M metagenome (GOLD analysis project Ga0315289, IMG submission 203452) | Sediment microbial communities from Yellowstone Lake, YNP, Wyoming, USA - YL17G11_40 | ecosystem: Environmental > Aquatic > Freshwater > Lake > Sediment | place: USA: Wyoming | collected... | reverse complement strand
ATATCCTCATTTCCAAGGTCGAAATGTTGAGCTGAATATGATGTAACTGCTGTAGAGCCAGTTGGGTCTGTATAAACGCCAGGCTCATCCCATGCTGTTGTTGAAGTGGCATAATTCCAGTTAGAATAGCCTGTAATTAATGGGTTTCCAACTTGCTTTACAAGGTAGTTTTCTTTTCCAAGGTCATAACCCCTACCTTCATCCCAATCTTTGTTTAATGGGAAGCAAATAAGGTCAAATGATGCCGCTATGTTCTTATTTAGAACATCAAATTCATACTCTGACTCTAAAACTTTATCCTTTGGGATAGCGTTTTTCATCTTTAGTTTATATGTAATTGTCAGCCCTGTATTTATATCTACATTGGCTATTTTGCTTTGTAAATCAGTAAGGTCAAAATGAACTATAAATCTACTGTAAGAATTTCTCTTTTCTGGAGCCGTATCAGTTCCACCTCCACCATAAAATAAATCCGTAACAGCATTTTGTCCAGCGTTAAAGTTTCTGTAAACACCAGAAGCAATGGAATTATTTTTTGTCGGATATATTCTTAAAATTCCCATGTTTTATTTTTTTTAACTTGTTTAAAATTCTTTCATTATACTTAATCCTAATTAATTCTATTTTATTAAGTACACAAAATTCATTTTTTATATTATCTCTATAAATAGTTGAATTATATCCATTTTCACCACCAAATCTTTTAATTGGAGTAAAATGTTGCTTCCCATCATATTCAATACAGATATTATATTCTGGCAAATAAAAATCAAACTTTAATTTTCTTCCAGTTTTACTATTTAAGCAGCTTTTAAAAGTTTTTTGTTTAATAAATTTAAGATTATTATTTATTAAAAAGTTAGCTATAATTCTCTCCCCTTTTGATTCTTTACAACTTGGACACCCTTGTTTTTGGTTTAGGTGATCATCGGAAGATTGAAAAAACACACCATGTTCAAAGCAGGTTATTTTTAATTTTTCTGTATTATTTAAAACATATTCTATTTTTGAATAATCGTATTTTTCTCCATGAATTTCTACTGCTCTTTTTATAAAACTTTCTTTTGTGATTTTAGCTTTATTGCTGCAAGATGGGCAGCCATGTTTAGCCAAATGACTATTGGGGGTTTGTTCAAAAGGACCATGTTTTTTACAAATAATTTGTATTTTACAATAACTACTTTTATAATCAACTAAAGAATAATCATATTTATTACCATGAATTTCAACAGATTTTTTTATAAAACTATCTAATGATGAAACAATCTTACCAGAGCATTTTATGCACTTTTGTCCAGATAGATGCTTATATGGTTTCTGCGTAAACTCGCCATGTTCTGGGCATATTATTATCACTTTTGTATGAGAATTTTTATATTCGACTAGGGAGTAATTATAAATATTACTATGTATATCTTTAGCTCTTTTAATAAATTCTATATTTGTTAATTTTTTCATTTATTATAAATATTCAGCAAAAAACCTTTTTTGTTTTTATATAGATAAATAGTCTTCTAGGTCTTTATTTTTTTTGGCCATCTATTTATATTTAAATTAACAATTAAGTATGGCTATAGGCATAAAATTTCCGTTTTCAGAGTCTTTTGAGGGTGGAATTTACAGATATACAAAAACGACTCCAGAAAAGGTTAGAACTAACCTTATTGCACTTCTTACGCTAAAAAGGAGACAAAGGCCTATGCATAACAGTCTATATTCACCCCTATATGACTATATTTTCGAGCCATGGGATGAAATATCTGCAGATAAATTAAAATCTGATTTGCTAGATAAAATAATAACTTTTATACCAGAAATTACAACTCAAGATGTGATATTTAGCTTTGATGAATCTACAAATGTATTAACTACAAAAATAGTGTACTCAATAATAGAAATGGCAGGACTAACAGATTTTGTAGAAATAGACGTTCAAATTTTACCACCACTTTAAAAATATAAAAAATGGCAACTCAAAATGTACAAGTAAATTATTTAAGTAGAGATTATGCTACAATCAGACAAGATTTGATTAACTACTTAAAAGCCTTTTTTCCAGAACAATGGCAAGATTTTAATGTGTCATCTCCTGGTATGGCCTTATTAGAGCTTAATGCCTATGTTGGAGATTTATTATCATATGTGGCTGATAAAAAATTCAACGAATTATTTCTTGACGGTATTTCAGAAAGAAAATCGGCTTATAGATTAGCAAAAACATTAGGCTATCAAGTTCCTGGTGTTAGGCCAGCCATTACATTAGCTGATGTCACAATTGAAGTTCCTGTTACTGCAAATGGACCAGACCCAGATTATCTTCCAATTTTTAGACCAGGCGTTCAAATTAAAGGTGCAGGCCAAGTATTTGAAACAATATCTGAAATAGATTTTTCTAGAGACTTTAGTGAGTCTGGTATTGCAAATAGAATAATACAGCCCATTTTAAATGGAAATCAAGATTTGATTAGATATCGTATTATTAAACGTGAAAAAATAAAAGCTGGAGCAACAAAAATATTTAAAAGAGAAGTTACAGCAGAAGAATCTGGACCGTTTTATCAATTGACTCTTCCAGAAAATAATGTATTAGAAATAGTAAGTGTTATAATATTTCAATCTTTAGGGATGAATAGAAATCCAACATATCAAGAATTTAATGATTTCAATATCAAATTCTGGGAAGTAGATTTTCTTCCCACTGATAAGATATTTATGGATACTGGTATATCTCCAGTAGATTCTTCTTATAGAATAGGGGAATATGTAGAAGTTGAAAAAAGATTTATAAAAGAATTTTTAACAGATGGTTCTTGTAAAATTACATTCGGAGGAGGAACTGGAGATTATGATGCTTATTCTGATTTCTTTGACCAATTATCAGGTGAAGATTGCCCATCTAACGATATTACTATTAATAAAATATTAAACAACACTGCTCTTGGTGTTATGGTTCCACCAAATTCTACAATATTCGTAAAATATAGAGTTGGAGGAGGAACATTAAGTAATGTTGGAGCAAATACATTGAATGATGTTTCTAGTATTGATGCTTCTATAAATGGCCCAAATGCAGCACAGAACCAAAGAGTTTTAGCTTCAGCACGAGCGAACAATCCAGTTCCAGCTATTGGAGGAGTTGGACTTCCAACTATTGATGAAATTAGAAATAACATTGCAGCAAACTTCGCAAGTCAAATGCGTGCCGTAACTCTTGGAGATTATATTTCAAGAGCATATCAAATGCCAGGAAAGTTTGGAGCGCCTTTTAAAGTTCATGGAGAGGTACAAGACAATAAAGTTAAATTATACATTTTATCAAGAGCTGCAGATGGAACTCTTATTTCAAATTCTACAAGTGATATAAAAAATAACTTAGCTACCTTTTTAGTTCCATTTAGAATGATTAATGATTATATTGAAATAAATGATGGAAAGGTTGTAAATCTTCAAGTTGAAGCTGATTTGTTTGTAAATAAAGATTTTAATCTAAATGAAATAAAATCAAATGCAATATCTGCTATACAGAGTTTTCTTGATATAGAGAAATGGGAAATGAATCAAAATATTTATGTATCACAACTTACGGATATTTTAAGAGAAGTTCCAGGTGTAATAAACGTTGTTGATATTAGGTTTTATAATATGGAAGCTGGAGGATATTCTAGCACTTTAATTTCTCAGGCAGTTGGGAATAAAAATATTATAGTAGAAACTGGTGGATTTAGAACTCAAATTGACTTTATTGATAATACAATTTTTGGAACACCACTATCTCTTTTTGAAGTGAAATTTCCAAGCAAAGATATATTGATAAGAGTTGCTTAATTTAAATTATGCTTAGAGAAGAAATATTATATAAAAAATCAAGAACTGGCACAACTATATTTTCTTTTGCGCCAAATCAAACGCCAGAAACAGTTCCGCAACTGCAAGAACTTGCGTATTTGGTATTTAATAATTATAATCAGCCAATATACTTTTCTACATATAATGGAAAAGAAATATGGAAATTAAATAGCGTATATAACTATCAATTAAATACGCTTCTTGAGTCTTCTACAAATAACTTTGTAACTGGATATAGCGTTACTCAGACGATTAATAAAACATTATCAGATAGCGAAAAAGAAACTATTAAACAAAGATTTAATAATAGTGTAACATCTACTATTACTGCACAAACTCAAATACCACTAAGTTATCAAACTTATGTTTTCTTTGAGCAAAAAGAAATAGATGATATGTTTGCAAATATTAAATTAAGCAGAACATATGAAACGCTAGATACATTAAAAATTTATAATACACCCATAAATAGCATACCGCAACAAGAAGCTAAAACTGGAATTTTATTTGGAAAATTAGAAGCTATACAATTACTAAAAGATGACGAAGGAAATTCTATTAGAATACCATTAGCTAATGTTCCAATAGGAATTTTTAATCCAAGCGAAGAATTTCCTACCCCAAGCTCATTAGATGAAAATGGGGATAGGTTTTATATGAATTTAAGTGGAGTATCTAGTTCAAATATTTACTTCAGCCCATCAACAGGACCATCATCAACAGTTCCTATTGCATACTCTGAAGACCAAAAATTTTTGAGGTCTAATTCAGATTTATTGTCTCTTCCAGATAAATTTAAGTTTGTAACAATAACAAATGAAAATGGAGAGTTTGTTATTTATAATGCTCCAGTAGGAAATCAAACAGTTGTATTTGAAGTGGATTTATTTAAACAAGGTCTTTCTAAAGATGAAATAATACTAAATAATTTTCCATTCCCGCCTAGTGATAATGCAAACATTGGAGAGTTTCCTTGTTATTATTACAATCAAGTTCCAGTAGATATTGTTCCAGCATGGGGGACAGTGCAGACTGGATATACTGAATTGGATATTACTGTTAATTTAGATTTAAGAAAATGGACTACATATATGTTTGCTCCAGCTGCATATGGTAAAGAAAAATTAGAATCAACAACCGCTAAAAACGCAGCAAATACTCTTAAGATACAAATTAGAGATATGACAAATGCGGGATTTGGTATAAAAGATTTAGAAGTTGTTCAAATATCAGATGACCTTGATAGAGATAACGAATCTCAATATTCGTGGTATAATGAATTTGGATTAAAGAAAACTCAATTACAATATTCAAAATTTGGATGTCATGTTCTTAAGTTGCCAGCAAATATGTATGACCCAAATGGCTTTAAAACCAATGTTTATGGTGTTCCTACAGCACAAAAAGGAGTTTGGTTATCAGCATATCAATTTAGAGTTTTCGTAAATAAAACAATAGGATATAGAGATACTGGAGCATTTAAAAAAGGAACAGCGCAACTTCAAAGTCATTATGGATTGAGTTATTCTAATACGAATACAAATTTTGGAATTAACAATGATAATTCAGCTATTGGTCAATTCCCATATGAAAAGCCATGGTCTATTTCATATCCAGAACCATATAATATACCTGCAATGCCAGTCAAACAAAGATATGGATATCAAACCGATAGAACATATAATAGCACTCCATATCCAATAGAGGAGCCTAGATATTCAGATGGAGACTTAGTTGGTTCTCCAACTGATGCTTCTGCTATTATTGGAGACACTCCTGTTGGTGGATTTGGTTTACAAGAATTTAATGGCACTAGATTTCAAAATAGAATTGCTTTCGTGGCATCAAAAACATATATGTATAAATATGAAAGAAATGTTTCTTGGAAAGAAAAATACGCAAATGGATATGAACCATATTGGACAGGAACTGGGCCTGGTGGAACTGGACTTGGACCATGGGCAACAAATGTAAATGGAACACATCCTCTATTAGCAGGAATGTCATCTGTTTTGAATGGAGAAAAATATCAAAGAGTAGAATGTGGTTATGGATATTTTATGAAATATTCTGATTGGCCTCTTATATATACATGGCCATGGGTATGGGATACTTATTTCACTACACCTCCAAATCCACAACCAAATTATGCAGGAGGCTCAAACGGATTTGGGTTTAATATAATAGAACGTTATGCTAATGTATATAATTTAGACGACCAAAATTTTGCTCTTGCGCTTAATAATCCAGAAGATAACAAGGCACGTTTAGACGGAATAGATATTTATAGAATAGTTAATTCAGGATATGACAACATTGGAACTCCAGAAAACTTTAGAATACCTACTTTTGCTAAATTAAAATTCGGACCAAGCGCTAATAGGTTATTTGCATTACAAGTATGGAATTCTGGAGATATTACCGTAGAAATATCTCAACAATTTAATGATGCAATTATGGTTGGAGGTAATAGCATAAATTATAATGGACCAGTTGGAAATGAAGGATATAAATTTAAATTAGAACCAGGCGCTTATTTCGTCATACAAAAACCTACAGTAACAAATCCAAAAACAGCCGTAGAACATACTGAACTTACATTTCCAGGAAATTCAAGCTATAATATCAATACAAATAAATATGAAAATGTAAAATATAGCTTAAGAATAGTAGTTGATGGAAATCTTGATTCTCCTGGTCAATATGGATATTGGAGTGGAAATGATGCAGCTTCTGGTGGAATTAGCCCTCTTGTTTGGAATACAGCAGCAACTGCCAATGCTGATAATAGTAAGTGGAAAATAGTGTCACAGCCTTACGTTGGAAATACTGTGAATGGTATTACTGATGATGGATGTTCAGACAAAAAGAAAGATGATAGAATTTTCCATGTATATATTGCTAATAACTAATTTAAATGGATGAAAAGAAAAAAATATTATTAGGTGAAAAAGATATTATTGCTAAAAACAATGAAGATATTTTTATTAACCTAAATCTAAATACAACTTTTTCTGAAATTAGAAAAGATAGATTTGATAATGTTTTTGATGTATCTAAACAATTTGATAGAGAAAGAAACGCATCCAGAGATTTTAGAATTTATGGAACTGTTGATTCTATCACTTCTAATTCTGATGCTCTTGATATATATTTATTTTCTGCTTTTACAGATTTTGTTGATTTATTCCAAGCGTCAAAAACTTCCTCTTTAGTTTATAGTGAAGTAAATGCTTTTGGAAAAAAAAGAGGAAAGTATTTGTTTGAACTAAATAATTATCCATCTGATATGGCTTATATATTTATACCAACTGATAATTTAACATATGATGACCAATTATTTGTACAACAACTTGTATTTAAAGACGGTGAAGGTAATTTTGTAGATTATGGAACTCAGACAGAAGATATTGACGAAGAAGGAAATTCAATTATAATTGATAATGATTTTTATTTTCTTTATAATAAACATTGGGTGAAGAAAGATTTGTTAATTGTAAAATCTGGACAAACAATTACGCCGCCACCTACGCCACCTACGCCACCTACGCCACCTACGCCACCTACGCCACCTACGCCACCTACGCCAGTTATTCATAAGGTTAGTTTTGAAAAATCTTCTGATTTAGTCAAAAAACCTGTTACATTAACTGTAAAAATATCATTAGATGTAAATAGTACTCTTGGAAATGAATCTGTAACTATAATAAAAAAACCTACATCTACTGCAATTTTGGGAGTACACTACGTAGAATCAAATGTTATTCCTTATACAATAAATTGGGCAATTGGAGATAAAGATAAATTTATAACATTTGATGACATAATCGTTTTCGGACAATCAAAAGTTTTAGAATTACAAATTTCTAATTTAGTAAATGTTAACCCAGGAGCTATTTTAGATATGGATATATTAGTTGCTAGTTAAAATAAACATATTTATTTAAATGGAAAATTACTCAGATAATATACATAAATTTCAGATTCCAGTTGTAACATCTCCAACTCCAAACATGACAAATGGATATGGTTTTGTACATCAAAATGGAAACACTAGAACATTGGGTGTTTTTCCTCAGTTTGACTTTTATCTTCCAGTCTTTATTACAAAAACTGGAAATTTAATGGAATATGTAAATGTAGATAGTGATGATACTATATTTACAATGGAAAGACAAGAAATAAATCCATATTTTATAGAGTTTAAATTTTTTGATACTATTAAAAGAAATAAAATTAATAATGCATCTGAACTGACAACTACAATGATAACTTATATAAGGTCTGTAAGACCAGAAGTTTCAGTTTTATTTCCATCGGATTCTACACTTAAAAATTGGTTCGATAATCAAGGTAAATTTGATTTTGCTTGGAATAAAGGCGGAAGTGGAGAAACAACAATAGACTCATTAACTCTTATTGGATTCTCATCAGATACAACAAGTTTTATAAATGAAAATATAATTTCAAAAGCTAAGCGTTATAATATAGATATAAATAAATAACATGCAAACCTTTAAAATAGAATTAAATAATAGATATACAGCTATAACAGAAACAGTAACTGCAACAACAGAAAATATTGGGCTTGATAATGGCTATTATGTTTATAATGTAAGCAATGGCGGAGGCATGGTAGATTTTTCTAATGTAAGAGGATATTTAAATGACCAAAAAAACAAACAAATAACAAATGATTTTTTTGCTTATTTAACTGGAAATACAACAACAAGTCAGGCCTTGAATATTTTAGGTTCTGACGAAAAACTATCACGTGTTTTTAATGATTATTATCAAAGGATTGTTTTATCAGGAATACAATTTGCAAGTACAGTAGAAATACAAAAAAATCTAACAGGCTCAACTCAGATAATTGGCTATACTTATAATCACCTATGGAATGGATATTCATCAGACCAACAATTAACTGGAATACCAGAAAGTATAGATGAGTCAAATATGAATAGCTCTCAAAGTTTTCAGTTCACCCAAAATTTCTCGCAAAATATACCTTTATCAAATAATAGTGTTCAGAGTTTTAGTGTATGGCAAGAATTCACGAGAGAGCCAAGTTATTATATTCCAGTTTATATAGAACGTGGAACAAATCAGTTATCTAAGTATAGATATGATTTTTGTGATGCCACAATAAACAAAATGACAAGAAGTCTTTTTCCTCAATTTAGCGCAATTACTGATTCTTATAAATTTCCATTACCTGTCAGTTCAAGTACTAGATTACATACAATATTGGACTGTTTTGTTGATATTAATTTAGAAACTAATGAGAATATAGGTTTATAATATGGAATGGAAATATTATTTTTAATTATTTATTTAAAACACTTTAATTATGGCAGTAGGAATTTATGGAAATAAGAAATTGGCAGATGTTGACTTTAATGACGTTGATATTTTCTTTTCTTATTCTTCAGATAGAGAGACATTAGGAGATACTCAGTTTGTACCTTTATTCAACTCCATTACCACAAATGAATTTAGAAAAATGCTTGGGGCCGATGGCGGTTATAAACTAAGATTGCCAGCGTCAGCATTTAATAAATTAGGATTTTATCTTGTTTTAATTAAGCCAAAATCATTTGAAACAACTATCGTAGATTGTTCTTTTGTAGTTACAAATAATGACCAGGAAATACAAATATCTAAAAAAGGTATAGTTATACCAAAATTACAGTTCCAGAGCACTGGGTCATTAATAGGATATCAAATAGAGTATTTTGATGACAATGGAATTAAGATTAAAAATTTCCATAGAATTGTAACAAGTAGTGATTTAGTAAGTGTTAGTTCAAATAGTTCATCTTCAAATCCAAGCGCAATTTCATATGCTCTTGACCCTAATGGTACTCAATTGTTTTTAACTCTTACTCCAGATGAAGTAAGTTTAATAACCAATCAACAAAAGCCAGACCTTGGTAAGGCTGGTCAGAAAATAATTATTTCTAATACTTTTTTTGACCCAGTTATGATGGAAGTTGAAATGGTTGACCAAACAATAAAAACTTTAAGTTATGGTATATTCGGAAATGCTGTAAGAGACCTTTCGAATGGTGTATTCTCTATATTTGATGAAAACAATAACTTATATAAACAATATAATTTACTTACAACAAAGAGCACGTTTAATAATGCTAATTTGGATATTAAAGAAGAAAGGTCAAATATTAATTTGAATCAAAATTTCTTTAATGTAGCTCAAGGATTATAAAAAATAAAGACCTCAATTGAGGTCTTTTTAATTAAGATAATATCATCCAGTCGTATGAATTAGTTCCAGTAAATAAAATCATTCTATATAACGGAGAACCACTAAAAAACATTCTTCCAGGTACTGGAGATGGAGCTGATGTTTGAGGTTTTAAATCAATATATTCATCAATATATGCCTTTGACATATGTACTGTACTTGCAGCCGTTGCTGTAAATCCATTCATTCCAAGAATTACTGAATATGTAGCAGAGTCATCAATAGTGTTATTTCCACCTCCTAATATTGCAGAGTTTGATGCGGCTCCAAAAATAGAATTATTTATACCTCCTAAGATTGCAGAATAATCCGCACCAGCAATAGATGGAGCACCAACAGCATAACAGTGATTAAATGAACAAAGCCCATTTGCTTTAACTGCAGTAAACGCTACTAAACCAAATCCGCTTGAAAAAGATGAATCTCCAGATGCAACTGTATTTATACCAAATGCAACTGAACCAATTCCATTAGCAATGTTACCGTTTCCAGATACAAAAGATGAAATTCCATCAGCTAAATTATCATGCCCTCCAACAATAGAAGAATAAATTCCAGATGCCGTATTTCCAGTTCCGCTAGCAAGAGCATAATTTCCTGATGCAACATTTCCAGTTCCATTATTTGCAATAATTGAATCTATTCCTGTTGAACTTGTCCATCCACTAAATCCTGTACCACCAGAAGCATTAGCGTTTATTGTAAGAGTATCTCCAGTTATAAATGTTACATTACTACCTGCTGATAAACTCCTAAATTCTAAGTCAACTAAAGTTTTTTGTTTAAACAATCCAAAACCAGAACCAACATTTGAAGCTGTATTTGCTTCACCACTTCCTCCAATTGGGGCAAATATTGCATATAAATTTGTTGAACCTGATAAGATTGTTCCACCCGATAAAGTTGTTGCGCTTAAAGATGTGAATGTACCAGCGCCTGCTTGTACAGTTCCACCAATTGCTGTTCCTGAAAACGTCACATTATTAAACGAAGGAGATGGAACAACATTTATAATTGGACTTGTTGCAGAACCGCCAGTTAATATGTTTGTTCCTGGCTGAACTGTTGTTACAGAACCAGCGGCAGTTGCAAATATTGCATATAAGTTTGTTGAGCCACTTAATATTGTTCCACCACTTAATGTACTTGCAGATAAACCACCATTAAATATACTTGAACCCGATGCTGTGATTGAATTAAAACTAGGAGAAGCAACAGTGCTTACGATTGGAGATGTTGCAGAGCCACCAGTTAATATGTTTGTTCCTGGTTGAACTGTTGTTACAGAACCAGCAACAGCAAGATTTTGAATTATAAGAGAAAGAGGAGTGGCACCAGAATAATAAGTTCCTCCAGTTACATTTCCACTAGCTTCTGTATTAACAAAATAGGCTGTAGCGCTAAATGAATCATTTAATGCGACTCTACCTTGGTCGTAGGTATATGCTGTTGGTATTAATTCTCCAATCATTTCTTATCTTTTTAATATAAATATTGAATAAAAATTATGTATAATAACTTTCTGAGCCCAATTTACCCCAAGTATCAACATCATTACTCCAAAGTAGTCGTATTTTAAAGTTTTCAACCGTATCAGAAGTTACATTAACATATCGAACATCTGTTTCATAACCTCTATAGCTTGTTGTTAACATATAAATTCCAGATTCCAATCCAGTAAATACATAGGCTCCAGTTAAATCAGTTACAGTAAACGTATAAGCACTGTTTGGATATGTAAGTTGTATTGTAGCTCCAGTAACTGTACTTCCACTAACTGTACCGCTTAAAGTATATTCAGAAACAGCTGATTCATAATCAAGAGAAGGCGGAATTCCAAACCCAGCTACATCTGAAATGTGCGGACTATCAGATTCTGTTACAACATATGTCTTAACTGGTTCTGCTTGACTTGTTGCAAAATAATAGTCTGAGAATGTAACAACATTTCTTCTAACGTTAAATAAATCTATAAGCTCAACTGAATTTCCAACTCTCCAAAGAAATGATTTATTTGATTTCATTGGTAATTGAAAATTATAAGTTGTTTTTTCAGTTTCGCTTTCTTCAGTAGGCCCTTTTGTTTTGCTTCTTATTACTTGTGCGTTTTTTTCGCTTTTTTCTACTGGATAATTTATTACACTACTTCCAGTAAATCCAGTATTTGAAGTATCGTAATTTATTTGAACAATATAACTATCTGCTTTATCTCCATTAGACCATCTAAATTCTGGTGTAAATGTAGATAATTGACCTTGCATGATTGGATATTCCATAACTGGTTTATCTGGAACTATGAAATAAGTAAAAAAATTACCGATAACATTTATTCCAGCAAATGGCCCAAGACTGATTGTATGAAGATAGTTGTTTGTGGCCTCAATCTTTAATGTATTATTCCATTCTTGTTTGTCAACCCCAATAGATTCTGTCGTAGATGTAACTCCAGTTACAATAGTAGCTGATGTAAATGTAATAGGAACTCCAGGTGATGCTCCTGTTTCTCCACTTAAAAAAGTTGTAGCAGTTAAAATAACAGTTGTAGTTACTGCACTAGTTTCTCCAGTTATAATTGAATAAAAATTTGTATAGTCTTTATTTAGATTTATATTAAATACTATTTTTGTATTAACAAAATACTGACCTTTACTTGTAAAAAATTCATCTTTATAATTTCCTAATTTTTTAACATATTCATCTAAGACTAAATCATAAATGTCTCCTGTAACACCACTTGTAGATGCTGTAATAACAATTAAAGGATTTTCAAGATAACTCTGTATAGTTTTTTGGTCATTAGGTGTAAGTGATTGGCCAAAAAATTTATCTGGAACTGGTATTTCATTATTTCCAAACCCAACACTATTTGAGCTTATTAAATTATTAGCTTTAAATTGAGGTGATTGATTTGGGTCTAATTTTGTAGTATTGTTTGTATTGTTTATTATTTCTTGACTACTTGCAATTTGATTATCACTATATAATTTATAGACATCATAATTCAATTTATATATTTCATGAATGAAATATGAATCACCAGTTAAACTTTCTGTGTGAGCAGTAAATTTAAATCTTATTGGAGGGTTTGATAAATTTGTAAAAATAGTATATACATCTTGACCATAATAATCAAGAGTTCCTCCATAGGTATAATATCCTGGTTTGTAGAAAGAAAAAAATTCAGTTGCTACTGGTATTGAATCTGCCAGGTAATTATTATAAAAAACTTGAGAGACAGAATTACTCCCTCCAGCTGTTACAAATCTTATTTCTCTATCTATTGGCATATTATTAAGGCGATACTGATGCTGATGGTGATGAAATTGGCGGACCTACAGGCACTATAAGTGTTGTAGGAACTTCTATTGTAGCTTTAATCTCAAATCCTTCAACTGTTGATTTGAGAGTGGTGATAATTTTACCTACAACTGAATGTGGTGTTAACACAACTTTTAATTTGTTATTAACTTTAGCAGATATTACAGTAGTAGTAATAGCTGTATGTATATAATCATTAACAACGCTATTTATTGTTCTTGGCGTTAAAGCACCATCAATTTTTGGAATTCTATTTCTAAATTCAGAACCATCATTAACACCAGCTTTATATACAAATTTTTGTCTATTAAAAACTGTGTTTCTTATTGTCGTGCCTTGTCTATTTATAATAGTTGTGGCAGGAATAAGTTGTTCAGTATAAAAAGTAAAATCTCTCTCAATTAAATTTAAAAATCCATCTAATTTTTTAAATGTTAATCTATTAGATTTTGGATTGCTCCAATAATAATACATTAAATATATATTTCTTAATTGCGGATAAATATATACTGTATGAGGTCTTCCAATAATTTTTCTATCTCTAGGGTTTATTGAATTTGCATAAATAAAATTTATCCACTGAGAAAGTGTATATGCAGACATATTGTATGGCTTTATATTACCACAACCTTCAAGAAATTCAAAAGGTACAGTATTAGAACTAAATGGAGGATAATAGCTTCCCCAATTCCAACAAGTTCCACTTTGTTGAAAAAATGCAAATACATCACACTCAATAGCTGCTGCTGGGTCTAGTGTTATATTTAATTCTTTCGTATTAATTGTATCTTCAGAACCAAAAACAGCTGGATTACCAACCCAAGTTTTTATATTATCATTTTCTTTTAAGGGGTCAAATTCGGGCTCCCATTGAGAAATGTATTTTTCTCCAGTCCCTCTTCCTTTTCCGCCTTCTTGGAAAGCGTACTGACTCTCGCTATATTGAATATAACCATTGTCATTAACTTTAGGAGAATTTGTTAAAGCTGAATTAGAAGCGTTTTTTCCAATTTGGCTTATTTTGTATGTAAATTCATCTATGTTTAGTAAACAATCTGGAGCACCTATTAATTTAAATATAAATTGTAATGCATCTCTTGTTCCTTTTTTCTTGTAAAGCCAATTAATATTAATTAAAATTCTTCTCCATATTTCTAAGCTAAATTTAGAATATGAATTACCTTGACCATCAGCATCACCTGCAAGATATTCAAACAAATCTACCTCATTAAAAGATTCTGACAATTGCCATCCAAGTAAGGTTGATAATTTTCCCATGAATTTTTGAGGTACAGTTTCTTCTCCACTGTATTCTACACTGTGAGCATAGGCTATACCATCAATGAATTGTTTTATTTCATCAAACTCATGAGCATAAGCCTGAACTGTATTTTTATAAATATGCCCACTTGAATCCATGTCAGTAAAATTCTCTGGAATCATAGTCTTTAACATGATATTTGTTTTAGAATCATCAATATCAGATGCGGCTTTTAATATATTATTTTTATAGGTTGTAAAACTATTTCCAAAAGAATCTGGAGAAAACCCATCAATTGTTTTTGGCCATACAAATGTTTGCTCTGTCTCTGTTCTATCATCTTCTACATTCGGCACCATCAATTTTTGACCATAAAGTAAATTGTTTTCCAACTTACTTATATTCATATCATACTCTCCTAATCTCTGACTAGTAGGTCTTATATATAGTGGTAATGTAGATGTAGGACCTGAAATATACTCAAGGTGACCATTTATTTTAAATTCTAAATACGAATTTGTACCAGCCGAAAAATTATAAGATAGTATATCAATAACTTGTGTAGTTGCTGTTGCAGTTTGAGCGCTCATCTGTATCGCAAAACTAGTGAAGCTATCAACTAAACTATAAACACCATCAATACTAGAACCTGAATTTATAATGATATTACCTTGGTTTATTAATGTTGAATATGGTATTTTAAATGTGGCTGTTTTTTTACCAGTTATATTATTGAAATTAGTTACATAGTCATATATTGTATTTGTAACACCATTACCATAAGACAGAATCGCATATGGAAAATTTTCTATAATATCATTTATTGCATAGATAACTTCTGTATAAAAAGAACTAAAATAAGAATAGCTAAATGGGCTATTTGCTGGGGATGTCAGTTCACTATAATTAACGGAATAAGATTGTGGTGGAGTAAAGTTATCTGTTCCAAGGCTATCTTTTGTTGAAAATGAATCAAAACTAAGACTCTGAGTTTGAGAAGTAAGTGTTTGTGTGGAGGTGTCTTTATAAATCTTAAAATCCCCAAACGTGAAAATAGAATCAGAATTGGTGTTAAAAAGACGTTTGTCTTCACCAGGTCTGAAAAAAAGCGATAAAGTATTCGCTGAATTAACTGTAGGTATGTTATTTGCCACTCTAAATCTATTTTACATAAATATTACCAAAAAAGAATTCGAATATAAATCAAATGACATTAAAGTTTTGATAAACTATTTAGATTTCAACCGTTTTCAATTATTTTTTTTATACCATATTTATAGATAAAATTAGAAATGAGCTATTTACCACAAGAACCGATAACTTTTATCAATATAAAACTTACTGATGATGGCAGAAAAAAGCTTTCTTTAGGTCAGCTTAATTTCTCAAAATCTATATTATCAGATAGAGAAATAGATTATGGAATAGACAATACTAATGTTTACAATATATCATGTTGTGATAGGATTTTAAGCCCAAAAGACGCTCAGCCTATTTTACCTCTTTTTAATTTTGATGGGTCTGCTCCAGTACCATTTAGTAGTGTTGGTTCATCTAAGCAAATTGTATCAGCTTGTACAAGTTCTACTGGTTTTTTTACTGGGTCATCCTCAAATTGGGGAGTGGATTTAACTCAATCATTTGGGTACTCTAAAATTTCTTATTCAGCATCAACTCCAGCAGGAGGAACTTCAATACAAATGACTGGAGGAACTTATTTTCCAAAGACTGGAGATTTAATGTTTGTTCAATGGCCATCAATTCAAAATAGCGGAGTAACATTAACAACTGAAGGTTATACAGCCTTAACTGCTCATCATATTTTATCAGCAAATCCAAATGTAGCTTTATGGTACAGAGTTTTAACTGCTAGTACTGGAACTTCTACTGTTTATGTAGATAGAAACTTGCCAAATTTTGGAGCTACAATAGCCACGTCTTCTCAGTTTTCAAATGCCTATTTCTATCCTTACAACGGAATTCAAACATATTATGGCTCTGCTACAACTGTTCAAACTAAAGTTTGGAATATGAATATTGTTCATACAAGTTCGGTTATAGGTACAGACATGTCAATGAGTGGTTATACAAGTTACGGTTCAATACAATATAATGGAACAAAACAATATTTAGGATTTTCAGCAGAAACAAGAGACATAGGTATTATACACTATAGCAATAATTTTAGCGGAAATACATATGCCGAACAGCTAGTAGAAGGAACTGTTGTAATTGATATTCCTTACATTATGTGGCATAATACTGCTGCAAATGCAGGTGAGGGTATGTTGTGGGGCTTAACGCTTACTGATGCAGCTGGACCAACTGTTTTTGATAATTTAGCAGGAACAACATATAGACAATTAAGAGATAGTACTTCCTCAAACGGATTAATTGTCGGTAGAGTATATCACAAGCTTAAAATAATAGTTATTACTGATATTGAATTACTTACAGCATTAACTTATAAAACTAATAGAAACTTTACTCTTCCAGCATTAAAATTAGATAGTACATTATCACCTAAATACCCACTATCAACTACTAATGCTACTGGTATACTTCAGACTGGATATTCTTATTATGTAACTTATTTAGTAGAAAGTGACCCACAATATATGTCAGGTCATAGCTTTGGATATCCACAACCAATTAACTGTAATTACATCTCTAAAATTGATGGCGTTAGCGACATTAATGGTGACCCTCAATACTTAAAAGCAGAATTTGCTAGTAATGGCTTTCCTTTTTTAAGAAATGGTAGTACAATGGATGCAAATTCTGCATTCTCTGGAACTGGCTGGAATGCAAATAAAGTACAGTTAATGGTTAATAAAATTAACACAACAACTTATCCAAATATGCAAATTGATGATTTGCCTACTGATAATTGGAGATTGATTTCAAGCGAGCCAAGTGGTAATGGTATATATAGTGGAGGAAGTGGTTCTGTTGATGCATCTAGTTTACTGACATCTACTTATGTTATTTCTCAAGAAGATTATAATTCAGGTTCTACATTTGTTTTAAATGGTAAATATTCTGCTTTCACAATGAATTCAGATGTTACATTAAGTGGATTAACGTTTGGTAATGAATCATTCTTTTATGGTAATATACAGACTTGTATTATGGCAACTGCATTTAAAACCGTATTGACGGTTCTTGCGCCAGATAATCAGTTTAATTCAACTTTAAATCCATCATTTAATCCTACATATAATACTGATACTTATATTACAGAAATTGGTATATTAGATAGTAATAATATTTTGGTTGGAGTTGGAAAGCCTACATATCCTATAGTTAAAAACGTGAACAGATATTTAGCATTTCAATTAGAAATTGATTTTTAAAAAAAATAAATTATAATATTTATAAAAAAGTTACAAAATGGGAAAAATAGCATCGGCAGACACAGTATATGCCACAGCATACTTAACAGAAAAAGGCAGAACTTATTTATTTAATAAGGGAAATGTGCGTTTTGATTCAAGTGGCAATGATTTGTTTGAAGTTAAAAAATTTGCATTGGGTGACCCAGATACAAATTATAAAATATCTGACCTTACTGTAAATTTACTAAAATCTGGTGATGTTCCTGATATTACAGGTAAATCTGAAGGTTGTTTAAAAGCCACTACTGATTATGCGCAAACTACTATTTCTTATTTTATGGTTGATGCATTAGCATTTGCTAATCCATTGTATAATACTAATATTATAAATAATGTACTTACAATAGCTACTGATACTGCATTTCCAGTAAATACAGATACGCCACCAACTACTTAATTAAAATATTTATAAACAACTAAAAAAAATTAACATGGCAGAAACATTTTCATTTTCTACACAACAGACAACAGCATCAAATACGCCTGTACAAACAGCTCCAACGACAACTCCAACAGCTCCAGCAATAACAACAACTCCAGCAATAACAACAACAACAACAACAACGGCAACAACAGGACCGATTGGGCCTTTGGTATATGCAGATTATTCAATTTCTAATCAGTTACCTCAAAATATAACGTTTAAAAACTCTATAGCCCTTTCAACAGTCGACCAAAACAATAATAATGCACCAATAACTGAAGGGTATACTGTATCTGGACCAACTTCTCCAGGTGTATCTCCTTTAATTATTTCAAGTGGAGCTAAAGTTGTTATTCCTCTTACTACATCATCTGCTAATGGTGCCCCATTTTTAAAAATACACTTCCCAACTAGTCCAGCTGGCAATATGTTATACGTAACTTATTGTGTAGCTAATAGTAAAATGGTAGATGGTTATTATGATTATCTTACAGGCGTTCCAACGGCTTATTTTAATGCATTAAGAGCTTGGATTAATACAAACCCATCAACTGGCCAGCCTTATGTGAATAATGTACAAACAGTTAGAACTAGGTCATTAAAATTTGTTGGTTACGGAAGCTCAACAAACAAACCAGCTAATGCTGTTACTTTTTATGTAAATTATCAAGGTACATTTAGTCCAGCAGTTAATTTTGTTGCAACACAAACAACAGTAACTGTACAAAAAGCTGTTTAAAAATAACTCAATCAAAATATTGCAACTAAAATATAATTTAATTAAAAAAATATGGCAACTCAAATATATAAACCAGTAACTAGTACAATATCTACAAGACAGGAGACTTCGGCTCTTAAAACTAGTAATAGCACTAGCTTTCCTTTAAGCGCATTATCATATTCTCTTTGTGATAGAACTAACTTATCAGATAAAAATACAAATTATTTTGTTTCTTTTAATTTGCCTGTAGCAGCCTCGTCTTTACCGAGCGGCTCAACCTTAGTTCAATCTTCTCCAGAGTTATTTCAAATAAATGTGGATAATGTTGTAATTGTTCCAATACCAAGAGAAGCTTATAGCGAAATGATTGATGGTAGGAGTATCACATTTAAAGTACCGCAAGTGGATGGTATAACCATGAGTTCAAAAACAGTTGTTTCTAGTACTTATACATCATTACAAAAAAGAGAAAATAATGTATTTCTTGGAAATAATATTGCTTTTTTATTTTGTGATGAAATAAATCTTCCATATACAGGTAAGACAAATGGTGGTTTATCTCACAGTTCAGTAACCACATGGAATACTACTAATTTTAGTTCTAGACCTGCCGCTATACCTTATTCTATTTTAACACCATCAATTGATATTAATACTGACCAAAGACCTCTTTCTGCAGTAAGTTATGCAGTGCCAGTTACTCCATCATTTCCAACAAACACAAATCAAGGTTATAATTATGATATTCCAGTAGGATTTGCTTGTTTAGATAAAGGGTTTATGATTTTAACTCACCCTAAGCTTGTTAATAATATACCATGGACCCAAGGTTATCAACAAATTACAAACACAGCAAATACAGGCGCTGGTTCTGGTACAACTAATATTTGGTTTTCAGGTGCCACAGCAGCTGCAAACTCTCAGATAACATTTACAGATATTAATATAAATTATTTAACTTCAGTAGTATGTATCGCTTTGCCAACTGAATTTTTCTTTACAAACAACCCAAGTTGGGATTTAAATAAAAATGCGCAAGAATTTAAAAATAACACAAATAATTATGACCCACTTTATATGACTGAAGTTGGACTTTATAATGTTAAAAATGAATTGATTGCTATTGCTAAATTAAGCGAACCAGTAGAAAAAAACTATACTAATTTAATCACATTCAACTTAGATATTCAAGTTTAATAGAGTTGATTATTAAATAATTATTTTTATTGAAAACCTTGATATTTGTCAAGGTTTTTTTTATTATTATAAAAAGAGAAAATTATGATTTTAGCATTAGACATTTCTACTTCATGTATCGGATATGCCATATTTAATGAAGACGGAAAATTAATAGAACTTAACTGTGTTAAATTTGCAGATAAAATAACTATTTTTGAAAAATTAGAAGAATTCAAAAGAGTTACTGAATATTTAAAAAAATTCCCAATAACATTTATCGCTATTGAAGAGCCTCTTAAGAAATTTATGGGCAAATTCTCCTCAGCAACAACCATAGCTTTATTAAACTTTTTTAATGGAATGATTAGCTCTTATCTATATTTAGAATTTGGTATGGAACCGATTTATTTTAATGTTAATAACGCAAGAAGTCTTGCTTTTGGAAAGAGAACAAAAGGAGGCACTTCTGGCGAAAGTGAAGATAAGCCAGAAAAGGGCGGTAATTCCATCAAACATGATATCTGGAAAAAAGTAATGGAATTGGAGCCTCTAATTAACTGGAAATACGGCCCAAGGTCAATGAAATTGCTGGATGAGAACTATGACATGGCTGATGCGTACACCATTGGAATTGCAATGTTAATTACAATTGAAAGACAAAAAGGAGCTCTTAATCAAGATTCTTCTTCCAAATAAATCCGTTACATTTTTCTACTTTATTAGTTAAACATTTATATAAAGTAGTTCTATCTGAATTTGTTTTTTCTATAGCCTCTGCAACAGAAGCAAATTTTTTTATAAAAATATTATCTAAACTAAATTGATATACTGGTTTTGATTTTGTTTTACTAATTTTATTTTTTGTTTTTTGGTCTCTATTTTTTCCTAACCAAAATTTAGAACTATTATCACTAACTTTTTTTCTTGTTTCTTCGGAATGTTTAAACCCTTTTGCAAATTGATTTCCTTTTAGAGATTGTGATACCTTTTTTCTGTTTTTCTTTTTAAACATAGGGTTATTTTTTTTCATAAATTCAGAAGATTGCCCTTTTCCGCCCTCATCTGTATTTTTTAGCTCAAATCCCCATGTTTTAAATTGTGATATCCAATATTGCTCCCAAAATTCCCATTCTGATTCTAATACTAAATCTAATTCCTCTATTTTTGGCTTTAAACCATTTTTCTTAAGACTTTTTAGCCATGTATTTTTTTTTGTATTAGATTTATTACATTCTGAAATATGCGCACTTAGGCGCTTTTGTAACAGCTGTTTTGTTTTTCCAATATATTTTATTTGACCAGTAATCGGCTCTATTAAACCGTAAATTTTTACATTCATAAGATATTAATTTTGTTATAAATATGTCAAAATTTTCTTTTTCTGTCTGATTGTTATGTAGTAGGTTTATAATATTATATTTTTATTGTAATTTTCGCTTTTTTTAGTTATATTTGCAACTATGTTAAATAGTCAGGACGATTACATAATTGTTAATATAATTGAAGGGTTTTTGGGCGACCCAAGATTCAGCAAAGATTCAGACACCAGGATTCAATGGGAATTTAATTGTCCATCTCCAACTTGTCGTCATGATAGTGGTAAATTTAACTTAGCCTACAAATCAAATGATAAAGTTTTTAAGTGCTGGAAATGTAAATATAGTGGATATGTTCATAAACTTGTTGGAGAATATGGTTCTAAAGATGACATAAAGCGTTTAAATCTTATACTACCAAAATATAATAATAACACTTTTAATGTTTTTAGGAAGCCTAAATTAGATTACGACTTAATTATATGTGACTTACCAGATGGTTACTTGCCACTTAGTCAGTTGAGAAAAAGTAGACTGTATGATTTAGCCTGGGACTATGCGGTTAATCAAAGAAAAATATCTCCAGCCCAAATAGATAAATATAAAATTGGTTATACTGAAAGTGGTACAAGAAAATTTAGAATTATTTTACCCTCTCTTAATTCTCACGGTAAGTTAAATTATTATGAAGCCAGGGCTTATTTGAAAGATGCAAAGAGAACATATATGAAACCAGATTCTCCAGATAAAAATGATATCATATACAATGAATATTATATAAATTGGGATTTACCAATATATTTAGTTGAAGGGGTTTTTGATGCAATCAGAATACCGAACTCAATACCAATGCTTGGAAAAAGCCCATCTGAATTATTGATAAATAAATTACTAAAAAACAACTCAACAGTAATTATTTGTCTTGACCCAGATGCTTTTAAAGATGGTATGGGAATTTATAAACAACTTTCTTCTTTAGGTTTAAATGTTTTTTTTGTAGATTTAAAAGGTCGAAGAGATATTTCTAAAATATATGAAGAAGGTGGCCAAGAAGAATTAAATAAATTTTTAAAAACGGCCAAAAAAATTGATGAATTATTTGAAATAAATAAAATATTAAACGAATAATATGAAGATAGCACATATTGCAGACATACAGGTAAGATTTGGTTCGAGACATGCTGAGTACAGGTCTGTATTTGAAAGATTGTATTCCGATTTAAATAAAGTTAAGCCAGACAGAATTGTTGTTGATGGAGATATTAGTCACCATAAAATAAATATCTCACCTGGTTCATTTGACCTAATTTCAGAATTCCTTGTTAATTTATCTAGAATAGCACCTACGGACGTTATTCTCGGTAATCATGATATGAACCTTCAGCAGATGGAACAAGGTGACGCAATCAGTCCGATATTAAATCTTGCCAATCTCATCCAAGATGAAAATAAAAAAGTAGCCTATATCGTAACAAACGAAAATAAAGACTCAATAAATTTTAAAAAGAATGCCATTTATTATTATCCAGATAGTGGATTTTATAAACTTGCTGACGATTTGGTTTATGGAGTGTATTCCATGAAAGATAATCAAATTTTATCTTTAGATAAAAAAGAGCCAGGCGTAAATTACGTTGCTCTTTTCCATGGTCAAGTATTTGGTGCCAGAGGAGATAATGGTCATACTTTAAATTCAGATAATCTTATAAAAATAAGCACATTTGACAATTTTGATATTGTCATGATGGGTGACATACACGAATATCAAACCTTCCGTGAGGATGAAAGTATGGCTTATTGTGGGTCTTTGATTCAGCAAAATTTTGGAGAAGCAATAGATAAGGGTTATTTACTTTGGGATGTAGAAAAAAGAACACACGAAAGAAAATATATACCAAATGATTTTGGTTTTGCAAAAATAACAATTGCTAAAGGCGAACAGTTTGAAGACCGAATAGAACATATTAAATTCAGCAGCAATAAAAAGAAAACAAAGGTTTATGTAATTTGGGAAGATTATGAAGAGAATTTTTCTCAGGAAAGAGAAAATCAAATTATAAAACTTGTAAAAGACAAGCATGGTTGCGAGATAGTAAAGGTTCAATTTGAAACTATAGTAAAAGATATCATTATTGATGAAAACGAAGCTGATGAGACTTATAAGCAAAGTGAAGAATATCTTAAAGAATTTATTAACAATGGCAATTTTGATTGTTCTAAAGACGAGGTAACAGAAATAATAAAACTTCACAGAGAAACCAATGAGCAATTAGAACTTACAGAAGAAGAAAAAATAAGCTCTGAATGGAAATTAAACAAAGTAGAAATAAGCAATATATTTTCATTCCCAGTTAAACCTGCAATAATTAATTTTGACGAACTACAAGGTATTACTGGAGTGTTTGGAAAGAACTATAATGGTAAGTCTAATTTCATAAAAGCTTTTGTATGGGGTTTATATAAAGAGATTCTCGGCGGCGGCAACCCAAGTTTCATTACAAATATTTACACAGACTCAAATAAAGGTTATGTAAAAATATGGATTACTATTGACGGTAAAAAATATTATATAGAAAGGTCTGTAAGAACTACTGTAAAAAAAGATGGAACATCATCAAATTCATATTCTATATTTTATAAAACTCTAGAGTTTGAATATGACGAAGAAGGTAATTTAGATAATGAAAAGTGGGAGAATGAAAAATCAGATGAGAAAACTGCAGAAAAAAACGAAGTTAGTAAATTAGTTGAAAATGCTGTAGGAACTTTTGATGATTTTACAAAAACATCCCTACAAACACAAGGGGGAAAGGATGATTATTTAAATATGTCCCAACAGCCAAAAAACGCCTTGGTAAGTAAGTATCTAGGTCTTGAGTCATATAAACTTAGATATGAATTTAGAAAAGATTTTTTCAATGATATTAAAAAGAAACAAAAAGAACTTGGAGAAAGACCTAAAATAGAAGAAGAAATAAAAAGATTAGAATTAGATAAAACTCTTAAAAAACAAGAGTACGACAATACTGTATTTGAAAAAAATGAAGCTAATGATAAAAGAGAAAAGTCGGATAAAGAAATTTTAGAACTTACAAAAAAACTTGAAAGACTTGAACCTGTTACTATTAATGATAAGTCTAAAATTAATGGATTAATAACTCAGCACAGTTCTGATATTGAAACTAAAACAAAAGAATCTAAAACCTTATCTGACTGGCTTTCTACTAATTTTAAAAAAGAGCTTCCGTTTGATGAGAATACAACAGTAGAACAATTAGAGGAAAATTTAAAAAAAGAAAGAGATGCTCTAGTAAAAGATAAAGAAGAATATCTTGCTATTGAAAAGTGGATTAATGAAAATCCTATTAAAAAAGAGATTTCTACTGAAGGGTTTGAGGATGATATTGATAAAATAAAAGAAAGTATTATACAATTGGATGGACAACTTCTGACATTTAAAGGCAAAAAATGCCCTACATGTGGAACCATTCACGCAAAAGCAAATCCGCATAAGGAAGAAGAGTGTATTGAGGAAATAAAGCAAAAGAAAGAACTATTAAAACATAAACAAGATAAGATAAAAGAAAGTAATGATATTAAAAATCATAATACAGCTTTTCAAAATAAAATTAGTAAAAAAGATATTTTAAAACAAACTCTATTAAATAGAAAAGAGAAAATGGATTCTATTAAAGCAAAGATAGAGCTATTTAATAAATCAAAAGATATTATAGACCACAATCAACAAGTTGAAACAAAAACTATAAACCTAACAAAAGCCAAAGAGCGAATTGATTTTTTGAAAAACGAGATTGTAAAATTAAACGAAGACCTTATAAAAATTAAAAATAATGAATCTAAGATAAAAAACAATGGTGTAATAAAAGTACAAATTGATGAATTTACCGAAGAATCAAAAGTGCATAAATTGGTTGTATTTAATTTAGATAAGCAAACAAATATTTTATTCGGAGAGTTAAAGGTTATTGAGAATAACATAAAAGTTCAAGACCAAAAATTAATTGACATCAAAGAGTATGAAAAATTATACAAAAAATATTCTGTATATCTTCAGGCCATGCATAGAGATGGAATTCCTGCTTTGATTATTAGAAAAAAACTACCTCTAATAAACCACAGGATAAATACAATCTTGCAGCAAGCTGTTGATTTTAAGATAGATTTTGATATCCTGGCTAATGGTGACCTTGTGGAAACTTTCTATTTTAACAATGATAAGTCTGACTCTCTTCCTTTGTCATTTGCCTCTGGAGCTCAGAAGTTCGTATCATCAATAGCAATAAAAGATGCTCTACATTATATTAGCAGCCTTACAAAACCATCTCTTTGTATTATAGATGAAGGCTTCGGCACTCTGGATGATGAGCTTACATTTGAAATAATTAATATCTTAAACTATTTAAAAAATAAGCATAAGAATGTTATTGTGATATCACACAGAAATGAGATTAAAGATTTTGCTGACAATGTGATTGAGGTTATGAAAGTTCAACAAGGACTTACTCAGGAGGTAATAGATAATAATCCTAAGGCTGGAGTAACAAAGTTAAATATACGTTAAAATGGAAAATATAGAAAAAAAAACAACTGAGGCTCTTTTAATTGAATTAGAAAATAAACTACACACTAGCGGGAGTTATAGTGTACGTTATCATCCTGATTCTATTATGGATTATGAAAAGATATGTAATCATGATGACGGTTATTTATGCGAACATAGAAGACAGTGGATAATTGATTTTATAAAAACAAACTTTATTTAAATGGACTTATCATCGCCAGACCAAAATAAAAAGAAAAGAGGCAGACCACCAAATAAGGAAGTTGCTGCTGCAGCTATGGACTTAATTAAACAAACTGAACAAAAAACAGATGATGAAACTCTAAAAAAAGAGGCAGAAGAAGCCGAAATAGAAAGCTTCAATTTAAAAATGAAGGCAGAGGCAGAAAGAGTTAAGTTAGCCCAAGAACAAATCAAAAGAAAATTAAGAGAAAACTTAAAGAAAAAAGAATTAGAAGATATCAAAAAAAACACCCTAAAATATCTTGAGTCTGGTAGTAAAATAAAGTGGAAAGCAATTGGGGCTGGAGATACCCTTGAAGGATATTATAAAAATAAGTTAGTTTTTGAAATTAAAAAAGGCCTAGCTGTATTTAATTTATACATTAAAGATAAGGAGATAATTAAAGAGCAAAAAATAAGGTCCTCTTATATGTCTTGTTCCATGAATCTTTATAAGCTAAAAAATAAATCAGAAGATTTTATAAAAAAGATTCAAGAACTAAAAGATAAATCAAAAAAGATTATTTAACTTATCAATCTTTTGTTGTAATTTTGCAACATCCTCTTTTCCTTTTGTGCTCACTGGAGTTTTTGGAACAACTGGTTTAGTTGTCGGTTTAACTACTGGCTTAACTGCTGGCTTAGTTGTTGGTTTTTTAGCTACAGGTTCTGCCATAGCTTTGTCCTTAGTAACGTTAAGTTGTTTTTGGTACTCTTTAGCCTTATCTGGATTAAAGCTCGCTATAACACTTGTCATTGCCGAATCATTAGGATTATATCCAGGTAGGGCAACCGTATCAAATAATCTACCAGTAAAAAACATTGATTTAATGTTTGAAGCCTTGAAAAGTCTCCACTCATTTTTTGCTTCAGCACTACCTTTTCTTTGTCCTTTATTAAGCCTAGCGGCCTCAATAGCTTTCTTTTCTGATTGGCCCTCAACATGAATACCTCTTATTACAAGTTGACCCTTCTTGTCATATCCCATTGCTACAGGCTGGACAATTCTCATTTTCCAAACTGGCATTTTATATTTTGTGTTATCACTTTGAAATACCATACCAATTTCCATACCACCTTCAATGGCCTGTTTCATGATATTTGTATCGAATTTTACTCTTTTTCCGCTATTTGAATATAAATCTTCAGCCTCTTTTAGAATATTGGCTTTATTACTAGATTTTAAGCCAGCAAGTTCTTGTAATCTATTGATATATGATTCTGACAATAACATTGTTAGTATAAATATTTGCTAAAAAGCTTATTTTGTCGATTTTTTTTTATATTTTTAAAGTAAATTATGGAAACTCCTACAAACAAATCAGAAGAATACCAGTCAATGCAACTTGCAAATGCTAATAAATTACATATTAGCTTTAGCGAATTCTCATTGTTTAATCAATGTGGCCATAGACATTTATTAGAAAAAAAGCTCGGAATACTTAAGCAACCACCCTCTATTCACTTGTATTTTGGTAATGCAATACATGCCTCAATTGAAACAACTTTAAAAGAACATCTAAATATAGAAAAGAGAGTTGAATTTTTCAGGTCCACATTCACAAAAGATATGATGGATAATATGAAAGATACTTCTGATTTTAAAAATAATTTTTATGACTTTCTTGACCAAGGTGAGCACATTTTAAGAATACTTGATTTTGAAAAGATACTTAGAGATTATGAAATTGTGGCTATAGAAGAGGCTTTATATGAAAACGTTCATCTAAATTATTTCTTTAAAGGATTTATTGACTTGGTTGTTCGACACAAGGTTACAAAGAAGTATAAAATAATTGACTGGAAAACATCTGGAACCGATTGGGTCGTTTCAAAAAAGCTAAAAGAAGAAATTTTCCTTGCTCAAATGCGATTCTATAAATTCTTCTGGGGAAGAAAAAACGATGTATCAATGGACCAGATTGAATGTGGATATGTCGTGTTGAATAGATTAAGAGATAAAAAGGACGCAAAATCATATCCAGGCAGATTACAGGAAGTTGATGTTGATTCTACACCAGAAGAGATTAGAGGTTCCTTAGAAAAGTTAGCCGAAACAATCAAAATGATTCATATAGATAAGCACTTTCCAAAGGTGAAACAAATATCTGGAGTTGGAGGGTGTATATTTTGCCCTCTTAAAGGAGGTAAGCACCCACTCTGTGATTCCAGCGATAAACAATACAAAAAAATTCTAAAAGAATATAAAAACACACAATAATTTACATCAAAACCAAGGTCAAAAGCCTTGGTTTTTTGTTTTAATATGCTTATATTTTATAAAAAGAAAATTATGGCATATTATAACAAACAACAAATATCGGAGTTTATTAATTCTTCATGCGAAGAAATTAAAAAAGAAAAACACACTCCAATCACTGACCCACAAAAAGCTATTGATGAACTTACAAATGAGCAAGATTTGGTTGGATTTTTTTGGCTTGAACTTTCTTCTAATGGAGAAAATGGGGTTGGAATAAAAATGGAAGGAAAGCTTTTTGTTAGATTAAACTCAGAAGTCTATACAGATGATAGATTTGCTGTTGATTCATATCATGCCGCAAAAGAAGGAATTTCAGTGACAGATATTATAAAAAAGAGAGAGAAAGAAAAACAGGAAGCTAAAAAAGAAATGAGCCCCGATGTTTTAGAGACTTTAAAAAATTACCTAGCAGATAATGCAGGAGATATAACTGGAAAATAATATTTTATTATGGAATTAAAAGAACTTAATGAATTAAAAAAATGCAATGAACTAGACTTGCTTCATAAGCTTATTGAAAAAGCTGAAGGAATTAAGAAAAGAACTGAGCAAATTTTAAAAGGAAATAAATCTGCTGGAGTTGATGTTAGAAAAGCTATGCAAGATATAAGAATGCTTTCAGAAATCATAAGAGACAAGGTTCAAAGAGGCAAGCTTAAACGAGGGGCAATAGAAGAATCAAAACTATACAAAGCAATAGATGCTGAGAAAAAAAGATTGTTGCGTGAAGAGGTTAGAATTAAAGAATTAGAAGAAAAAAGAATCGCTCAACGATAACTAAAATGGCTAAGAAAAAAGAAAGAGAGTCAAAGCAATTTTCAGTAAACATCAGAAAATTAAGAACAAACTACGAGTTGAGGTTTGATTATAATAAGATGCTGACTGAATATATAAAAACTATTCCTAAAGAACATAGAGGCATTAGGGTAGATAGTATTATAAATGCAGATGGCGTTAAAAAAGATGACTGGGTGCGTATCATAAGAGATGTTGCTATGGGCCAAATGATTTCTTTTTTTCTTGATAATGGTATTGCATTTTCATTTGAAAACGTTCCAGAAGAAGATATAAATAAATTAAGAGCCGAATATTTAGAAAGACAAAAAAGATTAATACAAGTTCTAAAACTAAAAGCTGATAATTTAGCTATTGATGATAAGCCTCTTAGTTTTATGAAAATTCAGCCACACCCTTATCAGAAACAGGCTGTAAGTTTCTTTGAAATTAATAATGGTATTTCTATACTTGGTGACCAACCAGGAGTTGGTAAAACATGTCCAGCTTTTACGTATGCCGCAAAACATAAATTTAAAACTCTTATCATATGCCCATCATCTTTAAAGTTAAGCTGGAGAAATGAAATATTAAGATTTACAAACGAAAAGCCATTTGTATTTAAATTAAAACCAAGAAAGAAAAGTAATATAATTGCTCATAAAAAAGAAGAATCTCTTTTTCATATTGTAAATTATGAATCTTTAGAAACGTATCTTAAAATTGAATATAAGCACGTTTGTAAAGGACAAAAACTTATTCCAGGAAAAGGAATGCAAACTTGCAATACAGAAATAGTTGACCTTAATAAAAAGCACAAAGAGTGTCCTATTTGTAAAAACCAAAATTCTTTTAAATCTAAAATAGTTGGATACAAAGGATTTACTGATGATTTTGACCAATTCATCGACCCTGCAGAATATGACCTTCTTGTCATTGATGAGTTTCATAGAATAAAAGAAAAAAAGACCAGTTGGACACAAATCATTAGAGAGGCATTTAGAGATGTTATTCCAAGAAAAATTTTATTATCTGGAACTGCAATTAAAAGTAGACCTGCTGAATTTTTTATGGGCCTCAATTTTCTAGACCCTAAAACATGGAATAATCAACACGAGTTCGGCGTTAGATATTGCGCAGGATTTCAAGATACATTTGGATGGAAATATGACGGAGCTTCAAATCTAGAAGAGCTTTATGAAAGAATGTCTCCAATATTTTTAAGAAGATTAAAGAAAGATGTGCTTAAACATTTGCCACCAAAAACATATACAAATATCCCTATAGAATTAACTCCAGTCGAATATAAAGAATATAACGCCCTTTTAGAGGATTGTATAAAAATAGTAGATGGTAAAGAAGTTAAAGAAGGATATTTAGAAAAAGTTTTAAAATTAAAATTATTCTTAGCTAAGTGTAAACTTAAACAAACAATAGAGTTCATACAAGAAATTGTTGATTCTGGCGAGAAGGTAGTTATCATGTCAGATTTCCAGGAGATAGCCGAAGCCATCCATGAACATTTTAAAGATGTTTGTGTTTTACATACTGGCTCTATGAATGACCTAAACAAACAAGAGTCTGTTGATAGGTTCCAAAATGATAAAAAAATAAAAATTTTCTCTGGAATGATTATCGCCTCTGGAGTTGGAATTACATTAACTGCCGCTAGCAAACTTATGTTTATGGGATTTGCATGGACATCTGGAGATATGCAACAATGCGAAGATAGAATACATAGAGCCTCAACAACTCATGATAATATTCAGATTATAACCCCCTATTGTATAGATACAATAGATGAAGATATTATGCAAATGCTAGAAGAAAAAGAAAAAATAGTAAATAAGGCATTAGATAATACGACTAGTTTAGGTAAAAATATACAAACAAAAGATATTGGAATATTAAAATCTTTAATTAATAAGATAGCCAATCAATAACTTTTCTATAT
>Ga0315289_10002010_pt1 | contig 31537 bp, 23 predicted proteins | sample YL17G11_40_MG_FD_203452 | JGI IMG/M metagenome (GOLD analysis project Ga0315289, IMG submission 203452) | Sediment microbial communities from Yellowstone Lake, YNP, Wyoming, USA - YL17G11_40 | ecosystem: Environmental > Aquatic > Freshwater > Lake > Sediment | place: USA: Wyoming | collected... | reverse complement strand
AGACCATAGAAGACTATACTTATAAAGTTAAAACCCAGGGTGGTTTTTTCCAATACTCCATGCCCGTATTTAATAAAAACACCATAACCTTTGGCTGTGATTTCAGAAAGGATGAATTGGATGCCAGTCAAAGCACACATTACGCGCCCGATTCTGTGACTTCACTTTTTGACCAAATCATCACTTGGGCACCGGAAACCAAGACTTTGGGATTTTGGGGAACGTCCAATTTTAATTTCAACCGGAGATGGACATTCCAATTGGGTTTACGATTAGACGATCACTCTTTATACCCATCCGAGGTCTCGCCCAACTTAGGATTGATCTATCATCTTGATCCAAACAACTCTCTAAAATTCTCCTGGGGGAAAGCCTACAAAGCCCCTACCTTCAATGACCTTTTCTGGCCCACTGGTGGAAACCCAAAACTTTTGCCGGAGAAGGGAAGTGCCTTCGAAGCGTCACTTAGCTCTTCTACAGATTCATGTCGAGCAAGCTTGACCACTACACTTCAAATCTCTCTGTTTTATAAAAAGGTAAAGGATTTAATCATCTGGCTTCCTTTAGGGAAAAAGGGGGAGTGGCAACCCTTTAATGTGGATCAATATAAGGGTTGGGGAGTTGAAATGAATCTGAATCAAAAATTGGACCGAAGAACAGAATTATCTATTAACTATACTGCCAATTTCGATGGGGAAAAAAGAAAGGAATTGGTTTATTATGATTTCTTCACGAATGAAAGAAAGTTTGAAAATGTTGAAAGAAATGCTCGCTTCACCCCGGGGCTTAAGATCAATTTTAACCTGAGTCGAAAGATTTTTGCTCACCTGAAAGGGAATCTGGTGATTAATTGGACTGACGAAAGAGTGAATTACTATCCAGATTACTCCAACTCTCCTCATATCAACTATCTTGAGAAAACCATACGTCCCCATACGAACATGGAATTGCATTTAAGCCAGAAGTTAGGAAGTGGTGTGGAATTGAACTTAAGCGTGGTTAATCTTTTGGATGAGAAGGTCCCCACTCAATTTGGCAATACTATTAAAGACAGAGATTTTCCGAATCTTGGAAGAAGGGTGAATGTAGGACTGAGATTTGAGAATTAAGTCCACCTTCCGCAGTCAGCATCCGCCGCAAAACACTTTTTTAAGCCGCAGACGATGGATGGATAAAAAAAATTGGGAGTGGTGGAGGGGGGATGCCCGATTTTGGCGTCGGGTGGCTATGATTACTCATAACCGCACCACTCCCAAGGATAGTCAATTTTCTTAAATCGCCAAATACTATATACGTAACTTCACTCAGTTTTATGAGCAATTTCTATGCCAGTAGCATATGTTTTGCAATCTTTTAGAACTGAGTCACAAAACATAAACCCCAATCCCAGACCACACGATCTAACATATTGAAATTAATCGAATTAGCCAAACTAACCTTTGGTCAGATTTTCCCCCGCCAAGATGGTTTTTAAAAAGCCAAAAAGGGGATGTTTATGTCCCGCTGAGATTGAGGTTATATATCTGTGCAAACTGATTCACATATTGTGCAGGATTTGGATCTAAGGTTCAAAATTCAGGATCCACGGTTTAAGGTGAAAGATTAAGCTGAGGAATCTTTACTTAGAAAGTTAGAAGGTTAGAAAGTTGGAAGGTTCATACCTTAAAACCTTCAAACCTGCTAACCTTCGAACTTTCAAAACACTTTACTGGATGCCCTTTCGGGCTAAGGCGGCTTGGGCGGCACGGGTGGCGACTTCTTTTGAGACTCCGGTTATCTCCATTATCTTATCTACCGCCTGATTCAGCCATTTGAACACCTCGTTTTTGGGGTATTTTGCCACCAACTGATCGGTAACCTCATCCGCAATCAGCAAAATGTACTCTGCCATTCTCTTTTTTAGCTCGGTATTCAAAAAGGGGATTAGATATTTTTTAACCACCCAACCTAAGAGCAAAAGAAGAAGAGCGCCTAAAGCTTGGAGGGTATTGTTGGTTACCCAACTCCCGAAAGAAGAAAAGATTGTAAGAACCATCTTGTTTCACCTCCTCAAGAAAGTTAGAAGTCAGAAGCAAGAAGTTAGAAGTTTGACTTCTCACTTCTAACTTCCCACTTCTCAATTGCTTATTTACCATTGTAATTCCCAGCTTCCCTGATTGGGAATAGTCGTTTCGATTTTTAAGATTGTGCCTGAAGGGGTATAAATGAAAAAGATATACTTGGTATCAGATGGGCTTAAAGCCGAATTCGGATATAAATCCAGATACCAAAAGCCTTCATCATCGGTGGTGGTAGTTTTATAGTAAGGGCTGATAATTATATTTTGATAGCGTAAAGGAATGCTCTTTATGCTGGCTTCGATTTTTGATCCTACTGTTGGCTGATTGTTTATATCATAAATCCATCCGTAAACCCGGCACAGGCTTGCCTGCGGTGGTGAACCGACATCAAAAACATCTGCGTAATAGATAACGTCTTCATTCCCGTTTACCGTTAATGTCTCAGGCACAGTGAATTGCCACCCCGGTTTATATATTCTCACACAATAGGTCCCATTATTTAGAGCAAAGAAGCCGCGTCCCTGGGAATCCGAGCTCAAAAGTCCGATAGTGGAATTTTGAATCGAATCTAAGACTTGAATCTGGGCACCCGCAATATTGGTCGAATCTGAGGACTGCTTACACCTTATCACTACACTATTGGCACCCGATCCAGCACCAGAGGTCAAGGTCCGAGTAACATAATTCCAAGTATAACGAGCAATAGGAACAGTATCACAAGAACCACCTCCGCCACCACCACTGCCAACTTGTCTTTGAGCATTCCAATAGCCAAATCTATTTTGAGCACCATTCCATACTCCACTAGTATCTGCATACCAGGTGGATTCCGCCACTTCTTTGGCGGCATCGCCAGCCAATTGATCTGCACCAATAGCATTGATAGCTATTTTTGAATTAGTTATGGCGCTATTAGCTATCTTGGCATTAGTTATAGCATTATCCGCTAACTGATAATTGGTCTTGTCGTTGTTAGTGGAGACTGTTACTCCATTGACAAGGCTTGTGCATTGGTTCACTGCTCCGCCATTAACCTTAACTGGATTTACAAGAGAACTGCACTGTCCCGCATAACCCCCGTTGATTTTGACCGCATTCACTAAGGTGGTGCACTGTCCTGCATAACCACCATTGATTTTGACTGCCGTTTGTGGCGTAGATTTTACATAATAGGAGGCATCAAATCGCAAACTGTCGGCTTTTCCTTTTATCTGTGCTATGAGCGTAGAATCATGCGGAACTAAATTAGCCCAGGTGGTCTCCGCCTTGACCGTCCAAGACCAGGTTTTTATCCCGGTCTTGCCACTTTTATAAACCATAGCCTCGGCTATATAAATCCCCAGATTGTTTGAGCCATCCGAAGCTTTGATTTTCTTGCGGAAAAATCCTGTCCGTAAACCAGTAGTTACTTTAGCCGAATCTACAATGGTCTGCCCACCCACGTCCCTCCACCATTTGAACCAGACCGAATCTGGGTTGGCAACGGTCAAAAAAGTGCTATCCAAACAGCCTACGGTTAAGACTATGCTATCAGTGGGGGCATAAACATCCGCAAAAGAAAATGAGAAGTAAAAAGTAAGAAGTAAAAAGTAAAAAATAAGACTGAGACTGTGACTGAGACCAAATCCTGGACTTTTCCACAGGATCCTTAGGATAACTTTTACCTTCCGACTTTTAACTTCTGATCTCAAGACACAGAATTCGTGCTTCTTTGTCATCTGGCAATTCCTCCTTCCGCTATTCCTCGACCATTTCCGTCCTGCACCATTCCGCCTGGTGTTATGTTGCCTGCCGCCGGCGTATAATAGACCACCACATATTGTTGCGTGACCATGTCACCCAGATCATCTATGTCATTATTACTAACTCCAAACCTTTTAATATTTATATCCTGATAAGTCCAAGCCCCTGATGGCTTATAATGAAAGGTCACATAACTGGTGGTCAGAGTAACTGTAGTATCATAGCTTGATTCCCAATTCCATAACCCTTCGCCATAAGTTGCCCAGCCTATATTAAGACATCCGGTGCAAGTGCCCTCTGCTTTTGCCCTGACATATATGACTAGACTGTCGATGTTTCCGGCGAAAGTCGAATCCGATTTAAAAACCGCCATAGATGATGAAGTGCCGCCATAAAGATAAGTAGCGTCGTCATCGGCAGTCACGTCATTTACGCAGTCCCATGCGGCAGAGCATCCATTATTTGTCCAGCCCGCGCCTATAAATTGATTGGCAACAGGTCGCAAGGTTTGTGAGGCTCCAAAAGTCCCGCAAAGCGGGAAGAAGTTAGAAGTAAGAAGTAAAAAGTAAAAAATAAGACCAAATCTGGGACTTTTTCGCAGGATCCAAATTCGGATGACTTTTAACTTCTGACTTCTAACTACTGATCTCAAGACACGGTTCGACAGGTTCACCGTCCTGAGCAAAGTCGAAGGACAGAATTCGTGCTTCTTTCTCATGATTTTTCACTCCTTCCCAGACGGGTCTTTTTTCTCCGTATTCTTTTCCGAATTTGGATCCTGTGGACACGATCTCACATCTTCATCCCATCTCCACAATCATCAAATCGACCAAACCGGTCTGCGAGGATTCGGAGAACTTTGCGATCCTGAAACCGGTATCTGTCTCCGCTCCTGCCACCAAACAAAAGACCTCATTTTTGGGAAGAACTATCACCTTGGGATTATTTATGGTGGCGGGGAGCTGATTTCCTCTAAAATCGTAAAGATTTGAGAAGTTGACGGTCTGATCGAGTCCTCCTAAGGTCGATTCGTTGAAAAGAATCCTTTTGGAGTTAGTTCCCATTTCGACATAAAAGAGAAGAAAGGAGTAAAGGGACCAATCCCCCCACACCACAAAATTTGGGACCACCCAGGTTCTTCTGCCCCTCAAATAATCTAAAGTAATATTCATAAGCACCTCATCGAGATGACGAATGACGCATGACGGATAAATGCAATTCCTCATTAATCATTCGTCATTATTCATCCGTCATTATTTTGTCGATCTTGCCGCATAGGGGGAACGAAGACCTCCGGGATCTTTCCTGAATTTTTTCAAAAGATCAAAAGCACGTTCTTGATAAACAGAAGACATATTTGACCAGGACATAGATAAAGATTTAGCTGTAGATCCGGGATTTTGGGTCATAACCTCCAGAGCTTTTATGTTGCATAAAATCGAGACAGCCAAATAAGTCTCAGCTGTTACCAAAGATTGGTCGGTGGAGTTGGAATAAGAAGGGTCGATGATTTTTAGAATTTTGTCATTCGCCTCAACTATAGCATTGGTGATAACCTCATCTACCAAAAGACCAAATTCCACCGTATAATCAGCCAAAATCCTTTGCCCATCCTCTATTTCTCCAGAGGCGATCCTGGTGATCTGCCCTTTGCTGTAATCTATGCGGTAATCGGCATCTTTGGTGTAAATCCGGAAAAATAAATACCAGATCACTGCCTCTGACCCCGCTGGTAATGAGCCGTCCGGAATGCGAGTTATTCTTCCATTATCATAATCAATCGAATAGTCGATATTCTCCACATAGAGTTCTCCCAGAGAGGAGTCCTTTGCCACCACCACCGTATCGGGAATAAGCTCCGGATGCGATAGGGAAACTGTATCCGAAGAGGAAAAGCTGATGTTTTCTTGGGTAGGGACATTCTGCTCTTTCCCTTTCAGTTTCTCCGAGCTTGGCAGGATATTGATGTGTGGTAATTGAAACGGTGTCTGACTCAATAGATGGCAGGCAACATTTTCCATATTGGTCGCACCAAGTTGATGTTCCAAAATGTGTTTTTTAACCAAATCGATGTTTGTGAAACTCATGGTTATTCAAGTTAAAAAGTTAGAAGATTTAAAGGTTTAAAAGGCTTACGCCTTAACTCCTTACCTCTACCCCTATCTCCCCCTCTCCACAAATGAGACTGTGTCATAATTGTGTTTTGAGGTTGTAGCCGTCCATATGGACGTAAGTCATTGGGATTCAACATCTCGATTTCGCCCCGCTAAGCGGGGCGGCTACAAAAACCGAAATTCTGACACACCCTCAAATGCGGAGAGGGGTTCACCCTGAAGGGATTCACCCTGAAGGGGACGGGGGGTGAGGTCCTATTCAATTGCATTCAGATATTTTGTCTCTGGCACTGCGGTAATCTGAGTCCCAACTGGAGCGGTGGTGAAGCCTGTGGTCACCAATATCCTTACCCAAAATTCGGAGACTAAATTAACTGGACACCGCTGCCAATCGGAAGGGACAGAGCTTAAATCTTGCCAAAGTATGACCATCTTATCCTGCGAATCCAAATGATATGTTCCGGAATAAGGGGTAAAATTTGTCCAGCTTTGCCCATTCCAGTATTGCCAGCAAACTTCTCCGGCGATGCCTCCTGTAGATAAAATTATTTTTGCCAAATTGAACTTGTGATCCATCCCCATATAAAAAGCATCGCTTACGTCTTTTACCAAGCTATTGGAGGTGGGATGATAAACATCGGCAACCGTTGAATTACCTGCCGCGGTGGTTCGGTCCGCATATTTGTTGGTGGCTGAATCGTCATAACAAAATATCTTGTCAAACGGCTTTTGTCCTCCCTCCAGTGGCGAAGACAAGACAAAAGAGGTGCCTTCTTTATAGGAATAAAAAATTTCATTTTGTCCCGTCCCCATATTCTTAGCAAAGAAGACAAAAGGTATGGTATTAAAGAATTTTATGGTTGGACTTACCGGAAGACTATTGTCCACGGTGAAAACCCCACTCCAATTGCTTCCGTCAAATTCCTTGTAAAGGAGACAAAAAGTTCCTGGAAAGACGATTCCTACTTTGTGGTCTGATGATAAATCCGCATGGAAGTTGTCACTAATTGTGGATCCAGAGTAAATCGTCTGCTGGGAGGACCAAACCGAACCGGATAGTTCAAAGGAACGAGAAGCCAATAGGGTGGAATCATCGGAATAAAAGCAACGGATGTATGGAGACTGAAAGATAAGCTGAGAATAACAGGATGCACTTCCACTGGTCAAGGCCGTGCCCGGATCCGAAGGACCCGATCCCCAGGTGGCTCCATCACTGGTGGAGGATTTCACATGCACAAAATACCTTTCAGCCCCTGAATCGTAATAAGTCCATGAAATCCATAGCCGATTGATCGAATCTTTGGTGATGCTGGGATAATAATTTTGTCCCGCATTACACACGGTATTAACTGTTCCTACACTAAAGCTCCCTTGTGAGAAGGTCATCTTCAACTCCAGCAAAGCCAAAGTGGTCTGTTGGGTGTATGCCAGATAAATATTGGCATTTGAATCCATGTAAGCGGAACACGGGCAATCTGCACTGTTGTTGATTATTTGGACCGGGGCTGACCAGCTTTGGTATGGGGGATCAGCCCACGCATACACCAACTGATTAGGAGCCCTCGGGTAGATGGCAATTATCCGATCCATATATTGCCCCGATGGAACTTTGAAAATCTTAGCCTGAGGCTGAATGCCGGTTCCATAATAGGAGTCGACGGTGTCTATGAGTTTTTGCATGATTCCTCTCTAATTGGTTCCCCCTCATCCTCGCCCTCTCCCCCGAGGGGAGAGGGAAGGGGAGGATATGAATTGACTGTGTCCATGAGTTTTTGCATATTGGATTTTCCTTGAGCTTTTCCTTCTCTGTCCGCAGTCCGCCGTCCGCCGACCACCGCTAAAAGATTTTTGCGGCCGACGGCGGACGCAAGTGAGATTTTATGACCAGATGGTATCCAGAACCAAAGCGGCTTCCTTGATCACTTTAGCGTAAGCGATAGACTCGGATATGACCGCCTCCTCCAATTTCTGCTCGATCACCTTGTCATATTCCACCATCAAGGGCTGGCTTATCACCTCCTCCACCGCAAAGCGATTGTCCAGTCCGATCACTAAATCGGTGGGAACATCATCGCATCGGATCAGGGTGGAACCTAAAGGTGATACCAGCTCACCGGTTCTCTGGAATCTGAACCCCGCCATGGGATCTTTGAATTCGGTCATGGTAAGGATAGATTTGAGTTTGTCCTTGTGGCAGACGATGGTGTTCATCTCAAAAGGAAAGAACTCGTTCCATAAGGTGATAAGATCGGAATAGGTCAAGCTTCCCGAGGTGGCAGTATTTATCACTCCTGCGGCATTGTCGTTCCCATCCCCATTGATGATGGTGTTGACTATCAAACCCATTTTGTCTGCTTGTAATCTGAATCCGATATACCACAACAAAACCTTAAACTGCGCGGTGGTGCGATGTCTTAAAGCCTTGTAGGAAGTTTTTAGAGTCACCCCATAGTCCGGCACGGTGATGGAATGAAGCTGTTCTGCCACCACCAATGTGGGTATCTCCGCTTTATCGCCGATGGGTCTTAATGAGAGCTTAGCCTGGGTTGGCGAGACATTAACATAGAAGGGGGTGTATCGGGAAGAAGAGATGATGTTTGAGCTGGCTAAAAGCTTCTCCAGCTCCGGACGCATCTGTTGCCCTTTTTTTATCTCCCGCATCATGAACTCAGGAAGAAGAGCAGGTGCGCCCTGGTAGAAAAGCTCTACGGTGATGGGGCTCTTTCCGCCCACCCTTACCTCATGTGCCGCCAGTTGTCTCTCAAAAGCATCCAGAGGGGAACCAGGATCGCTCGGATCATATTCAGAGGTCTCTAAAAGCTCGGACAAAGTCATTCCCCTTGACTGTGCCTCCAAATACGCTTCCTTCGTTACTTTTATCTCTTTTGCTCTGGATAGATCCACGTGTCCAGAAATTGGCTTCTCTATGCCGGCAAGTTCTAAAAGCTTTTTTCCTTCTTTTGTATCCAATAATTCTTGTAATTCCATCTTAATCTCCTTTTAAAGATGTCCGCCGTCAGCTGTCCGCAGTCCGCCGCAAAAAATCTTGAGTTTAAGGCGGCGGTCGGCGGACGGTGGACTGCGGACAGGTTAATTCAAAATCAAGGTGCACTCGCTGGTTCCGTTGACCGCGATCACCGTTCCTCTGGCAATGTTACCTCCGGCTGGGTCATAGCCGGTCAAAGCCGGAGCTTGTTTCACCGTGCCTCCTGCGCCGCCGACCACTCTCTCCCCTATTTGTGGGTAGGTGGTGGTGATCGGAACGGTCATCACTCCGGAAATTTGAACGGTTGCCACTCTTTTTCCAGCCTCTTGATCGGTCAAGCTCAAATCCACCAATTTGCCCAAAAAGACCGAGCCATCTGTGGTTGGACCCACCTGGTTATTTCCGGTTATCTTTACAGCTTTTCCGACGTCTGAATCTTTTAGATCATCCACTCCAGCGGTTTGTTTGATGGAAAAGGTGGCAAAGAGCGCACCGGTTGCTTCTAAATTCTGATCTCTTATTCCCATTTTAGTCTCCTTTCTGGTTTAGCAAAGGTTGATTCCCCTCATCTTTACCCTTGGAGGAGAGGATTTTGATTAAATTTTGATGGCAATTGTCTTTTCAAGACATTCTGCCGGGTTTTGGACCCACAATTCAGTTTAGAGTTCAGAGCGGAGAGCAAAAAGCAGTCAACTCTATGCTCTTCACTCTATGCTCTATGCTCTTAGCTCTCTACTCTTTCGCTCCGGTTTTAAACTCATTGATCTTGAAACCTCCAAAGCCGAGATTATCAGCTATCTTAGCTTGGGGCTTGGTGGGAAAGCTTTTGTTAAACTCCTCTCTGACTTTTTCCCGCATGAGAATCAATTCCTCGAAACTTAAGTTTTCAGAGGATAGAAGTTTTTCCACCAGACCACAGGCATTCAAATCACCTTTGGCGCGAGAGATTGCCAAAGACATTCTTTTGACATCCGATTTAAAATCGGAAAGAAGTTTCTCGCAAAGCTGGTCTTTCTTTTGCAACCGGATCAAGGTTTCTACTACTGCTTTCAGATCTTCTTGCATCTGATCGAAATCGATCTTCTCGATCTTTTCAGCATCTAAGCACATTTGGTGCTCTTTTAAAGCTTCAATCAATTTTTGTGTGTGCATTTATCTTTACCCCATGTCTTGGTGAAGCTAAAGGGCGTGTTGAAAAACCGGAGTGCACCCCGCCTTTGGCGGGGTGCGGTTTTTTCAAAAATCTCAAGTAGTTGAGACCTAAGGACATTCAAGTTTCAAAAAATCGCGAAAGCAAGCTTTCGCACTCCTAAAAACCACTTTTTTAACAGTCCCTAAAGCTTGACACTCCAGAGTTTCTCTACTGTTTACTCACCACTTGCAGGTGATATTCTATTTTAGTCAAACGCTTTTGCAAATCTTCTGAGAAATGATAAAACTCATCTTTGGTTAAGAAATTTTTGCCGAGCAGGATTTCGATATTGGAAAGCCTCTTATCCAACTGATTTACCATTTCTGATTCCGCTTTTTTGGAGAGATCTAATTTGATTCCGGCGATGGTGGTATAATAAGCGGTGATGATCCCAAAGGCGGTAACAAAGAAAGCAACCAGAAATTGTAACAGCTGAACTTTGGAAAAAATTTTGTTATTGTTGTTTGAATTCATAATAAAGGTTTTGCGTTTTTGAGTTAGTTTGGCGTAGACAAGCCATGAAGGCTTGGCTACGCGAAAAAATAACTATTTGTCGGCTTACATGTCCGTTTAATCCGTTTTATCCGTTCTCCCGCCAAAGGCGGGATCAGGATGAATCCGTTGACCGTTTCCAGAAGAGCCACCGATCTTTTCCTTTCAACTTTACCTCTCTCACTAAATAGATCCCATTCAAAATTTTCCCTTCTATTTTGAAGCTGGTAAAATCGTCCTTTCTTTCCAAAATTTCATAATGACCGGAATCCAAAATCTTCATATGGGCGGTGTAGTTTATCGATGGATTCCCTTCAGCATCCCCTTTATTCGGGGGAATTTCTCCTTCGAAGTCCAGCCATTTGGGATCATGATAATCTTTCCACTCACACAGAAATCTTCTTCCTCCATTCAAAGCATTCAAATCCAGCTCGAATATGGTCAATCCGATGGCGACTTTTCCTTTTTGGAATCTTAAGTCGTGATGTTTGGCTTTTCCCCAAAAGTGAAGCTGGAGCACAAATCTGTCCGCCGTCTGCGGTCCACCGTCCGCCGCTTCAGAATTTCTTGCGGTGGACTGCCGACTGCGGTCGGCAGACGTTTTTTGGTCAATCATTCTCTCCAGAACCGAAATCGGATCTGGCTCTTTTTTGTCTGATCTTTTATCCACAACTTTTGGGGCATACCAGGTGAACCTGTCATATGATCTTGTGACGTAATCCACCCGGACTCTGATTATGTCCCCTACTTGTGCCCCTACTTTTGTGGAGTAAGTTGTGCCTATGGGAATTGGATTCGATCTGGAGCCGACTGCACAGGCGTAGTTGTAAGAGCCGCCCTTGTTCTTTTCTACGCCTTCGACCAAGACATCCAATTCAAAATATCTTTTCCATTTATACCAATCTTGGTGATCAAAATATTTTGAGTCGGATTTTTTGACCATTGCCTCTTCAGAGGTGGCAATACTTTTTATCTTAGAGGGTAAATCTTCTACAGTAGACTTTTCATATTTAACTTTGTGAACAAAATTGGTATCTGGGAAATTCTTTTCCAAAAGATTTTTTCTTTGTTCTAATGGAAGTGAGGTCAAATCTTCCCCATTTAAGTATAGAACCTCGAAAAGCTTGAATTTGAAAAAAGAATCATCCGAGACCTTGCTTTTATCATGTATATAACCTGCCATCTCTCTATGCGAAAGTCTGGAGTTGCCTTTGTATTTGACTATCTCGCCATCCAGAATGAAGCTTTCTTGACCGTATGCTAAAATGTCCTTGACCAGATGAGGGAATTTATCCTCGATTCTATTTTCTTCATCCGTGAAGATTCTCACTGCCCCATCTTTTTTATGTATTTGTGCCCTAACTCCATCGTATTTCGGTTCGATTACAAACTCACCTTCCAATGTAGCAAAATCATTTAGATGAAAAATCTCATTGGAGAAAGAATTTGATTTTTGGGGTTTGGTAGGAGGGATAAACGTAAATGGCAGAATTTTAGGTTTTCCTATGGATCCAAATTCGGAATTTTTATCGGATAAGCTCTGAACAAAATGGATTTTGGGGCGATAGCTTGGGGGCAGTGCTTCTAAGACCAACATCTCCAGTTGTGGGGGGCAGATAATGTCCAGATCGTGATCCGAATAGCCTTTATCACAAACTCCGCCCACCAGCTCGACCCGATCAGAAAGACCTGCTTTGTTTAAAGCTCCCTCCACCACCTCTCTGTATATTCTCCCTAATTTGCAACATTGATCTTTACAATCATGTTTTTGATATAACAAAAGCTCATCCGACATCGAGGTGTTGGGCACTGCCCCACGATAAACTAAAGAGGTTTCCAAAACTTTGGTGACATTCCGATAATTAAAGAATGCCTCTTTTCCTCCATCTTCAGTGGGGTAGGTCTTGAAAGGAATGTGTTGGCATTGTCGCATATCCTCGCCGCAGATGGAGCATTCCGGAAATTCAAACACAAATCCTAAAGAGCATTCCTTGTAAATTCCGTGATCAATGTTCTCTTTTAAAGACAAAGCATCTTTGGAATTTTTCAGCCAGTAAAACCACACCTTCACCCAATTTTTTCCATCTCTTTCCACCAATTCCGCTTTGAAATTTCTGGCTATGGGGAGTTTTTCTTTGGTGTGACCTACGATCACCGGGGAGTCGATCACCAATTCAGCTACCTTGGGAAGCTCTTCTTTTGGAAACCGCCCTCCGTATGAGTTGACCTCATCCGAGACCAAAAACATGGTTCGGACGTAAACATCCTCTTTGGTTACAGGTTTAGGGGGATTGATCCGGGAGTTAATCAAAAAGATTAACTCATCCGAAATCTCTTCTTTTCCTGTGGATTCTTCAGACTTCTCTTGTAATCTCGCTTCTATTTTGCCTAATAACTCTTCCATAGTAATTCAACTCATTTATGGTGTCAGAACAAGGTTCTGACATCTCACAAAAAGGTTTTTTTAACCACCCCGCAAGGCGGGGGTTAGAAGGTCAAGCTGAAGCTTGACTCTCCAGTGTCTCTCCACTTACCGGCACCCTATCCTTTTCACCATCGAAATGCAGTTGTTTTTGAAACAAAGGATTTTAACCTTTTAACTTTTGAACCTTTGAACCTTCTAACCTTCCAACTGAACTGAAACCTCCTATCCAAAACATGCACCCTGTTGCATACTGAATAAATCAAATCTGGCAAGGTTTTGTTTCTCGTGGAGATGTTATCCTAACTCTTTCAATGGGTTATCTGGACTGACTCAAAAAGGAGGATTGCAGGCATAAGGTTTGCTCAAAGAGAAGGTGGAAAACATATTACGATGATGGGGCAGGGGTTGAACCCCTGCCCCATCAAACAAACTCATTTATGAGGTTTATGATATGCATTTCATTTTCGGATACCAAAGAGAGATTCCGGTCAAGATAAAAACAAAGGCATCAATAATTGCTCTGGTGGGATTAGCTATCTTGATAATTCTTCTTTTGATCTTCTTGAGCTTTGAGAATCTTGCTGGAGAAGCATCATCCTCACCATCCGGTTTTGATGGCTGGGTCTACTTTGAAATGTCAGGTCATCCGGTAAATTCATTTGGTGATTTGATTGACTCTTTTGATTTTTCAAGTTTAGCTTGTTGAATAGCTGATAGAGAGCCGCCCCAAAAAGCCCCGCCAAAGGCGGGATTTTTTTTAGAAAGGAAAGTAAGGGTGGATCATAAAAACATTCACCGGCTTCATCACGTAATTTCTAACTAACTTCAGTCAGGTCCCACCAGATACGCCACCTAAAGTGGCTGGGAACTTCCCTTATCCGTCATTCAACATTGTAATCTGTTTCATCCGTTTAATCCGTTGACCTATTTGCTCCATCTGTTTAATCTGTTGGGAATCCTTTTCCCCATTTTTATCTTGACAAAAAAGCATTCAAAGAATATTATAGAATTGACTTTATAATTTTAAAAACTATTTATAGGAGGTTTGCATGTTTAAAAGCCTAAGTTTCGTTTTCACCTTTTCTGCCCTAATGTTTTTGTTTTTTCCCTCAAACTGTATCTCTCAATCCGATTCCGTCGACGCCACTATCTCGGTAGGGAAGGGACCGACGGAGTTACTCTGGAATCCTGCTTTCAATAAGCTGTATTGCGCAAATAACGATACCAATAGCATCACGGTCATCGATGGAGCCACCAACGCAGTAATAACCACAATTTCTGTTGGAGAAGAACCGTTCGGCTTAGCTTGTCAGGGCAACAAAATCTACTGTGCAAATTCCGGAAGTGACAATGTTACCATAATTGACGGCGTTAATGACACTGTATTAAAAACAGTAAATGTAGGAGATCGCCCTTATGATCTACTCTACAATCCGCAAAATGACAAAATCTACTGCTCAAATTGGTTGGACTCAACGGTAAGCATAATTGACTGTGCCGCAGATACGGTCTTAAAGACCGTTCCAGTCGGGATTAATCCCTATGCTTTAGTTTACAATTCCCTAAATAACAAAATCTACTGCGCCAATTTTTACGGAAGTAATGTGAGCATAATCGATGGTGCGAAGGACTCAGTGTTAACCATAGTGACCGTGGGAGAGTTGCCGGAGGCATTGATTTACAACGAGCGAGACAACAAAATCTATTGTGCGAATGCAAATGGATCCAGCGGTAATGTTACTGTAATAGGCGGGGCTTCTGACTCAGTTTTAAAAACAATTAACGTGGGACTCCTTCTTCATGGTTTTCCTCTTAGTTTAACCTATAACCCGACCAACAATAAAATTTATTGCCCAAACGGTTCCGGCACTGTTTCCATAATAGACGGAGCATCCGACTCAATGGTAGACACGATCCGCGTAGGACTAAACCCTCGTGCTTTATCTTATAACCCTCAGAATAACAAAATATATTGCATAAATCAAACTAGCAACAATGTCAGCATAATCGATGGTGCAAAAGATTCGGTCTTAACTACGCTCACTGTAGAAAGTCTTCCTCTGGCTTCAGCTTATAATGACACTAATAACAAAATCTACATTGCCAATTATGGGAGTTCAAGCATCTCGGTCATCGCCTGCTCTCCACCTACTGCGGTAGAAGAGGATCAGGAGGTGGAAGTAATCCCAGATTTCTCATTGAAGCAGAATTATCCGAATCCGTTTAACCCGGTTACTACTATTAAGTTCAAAGTTCAAAATTCAAGATTCAAAATTCCCGCCCACACATCCCTGAAGATATACAATATTCTAGGGCAGAAGGTGAGAACCTTGGTAGATGAGTCGAAAAGAGCGGGAAGCTATGAAGTGGTATGGGATGGGAAAGATGATAAGGGGAAAGAGGTGGCAAGCGGAATTTATTTCTATCAATTAAGGGCAGAAGACTATACTGAAACGAAAAAGATGATTTTGCTAAGATAGTCAGACCCCCCGTTAGAGCGGGGTGCCCCCACCCCGCTCTAAAATGGTCAAGAGTGAGGGTTCATCCTGACCTCGTCCTGAGGACTCGGTCCGAAGGAAGGGATTCACCCTGAAGGACACCCTTGCCCAACAAGCAATACATCCGCTTTATCCGCTTTATCCGTTTAATCCGTTGACCCTTCTATTAGATTTTTTCCACCTTTGGCGATAAAATCAAAGGCGATTTTTCTCCTTCTCTTACCAGCCACAAGGCTAAAGCCAAAGCCATCACCGCGTCGCATTCTTGATTCTTATCCCAATAAAAATTTCGCAACTCATCCTGCAAAGTCCATAATTCTCCATCCGCTTCGATCTGCTCGATATATGGATAGGCGATATTAGACAAAGCATGCATTTGCTCCAAGTTAGCGATCAGCTCAGACTTTGCCTTTCCTCCTCTTTCCCCAAAGTTAAAACCTCTGGGTCTCATATCCGAAAGCTCTGCCAAGACCACATCCCCTAACCCGGTGGAATCAATTATCACTTCTCCACCATATTCTTTATGCCTCTTTCTTATCGCCGCATAAACATCTTTCCATTCCCTTTGAAATCTTTCCAATGCCACAACTTGATAAGGTTTTTGAGTTATGTCCAAAGTAATCCCCACCGAAAAAGTCCTTTTCCGGGCTAAGTCCCAACCATGACAAAAGCGATGTCCCGCGATCGGACCTGACAAACCAGTGGATGAAGTCATGGCATTTCGGATATATTCCTCTTTTATCACCTGGGAAGCATCGTCAATAAATAATCCTTTGATGTTTTGTTCGATTTTGCTTAAAGATAAGCTTTTTAGTTTTCTCTCCAGATATTCTTGGCTTATATGCGGGTTTTCACGAGAATCACCATTTTGAACATAACCGATCTCTGGATTTTTTTTAAGCTCACAGCATTTTTTATAAAACCAGTTTTTGCCTTTGGGGGTGGAGGTGTAGTCCAACATTCCAGCCCGGTCTGCCAGTCTCATCATGATTACCTGATTCACCACATATTCGGGATGCGGCTCAAATGCCACCTCATCGAAATTGAAATAGTCATAATCGTGTCCCAGAAGATATTCCCCTCTTCTCTGAGTCGACCGTGCCCAAAAGGTGGCGCCGTTTCCGAAGAGAACGTGGGGAAAGGGGGTGAATTTTATATCTTCCACCATTATCTCCAAAAGTGGTTTCCCTTTGATCAATCGGGTCACGTTGTCGAAAATGATTTTGGCTTGATCTTGGGTGATGGAGGCATTCACCGCCTCATATTTATCGGTGTTATTGTATTTAAGATTTCTGATTTTGAAAATACAGCGGTGAAGGATTTTGATGGCTTGAACTAAGCTTTTTCCCCAGCGATTCCCGGTATGGAGGGCATTCTCAGGTTTGGTGGAGTTTAAAAGCCACATTATCTGTCCCGGATGAGGTTCGATCTCCAAAAATTCTTTGGCAAATAGAAGTGGATCTTTGACAGCTTCTCGCCAAAATTTCTTTTTATATGGTGAGCCTGTGTTTCTACTGCGTTTAGCACCATGTGATTTTCGCAAAACATCATTCCTTTAATCCTTCGTATTTCGAAGTTCGTTTAACGGTAACGATGCCCGTATCGAAGCTCGGTTTTTGTATTTCGAATCTCGACCTTAACACAAATGTAATTACTCTGAGATGATGCGTTCCCCTCACTCCGGCCCTATCCTCCAGAGGAGAGAGTGTTTTTTTTCTCTCCCCTCCGGCGGTTCGACTTCGCTCACCGCCCTGAGCCTGTCGAAGGGGGGAGAGGATTAAGGTGAGGGGTTATTCGTTCCATTTACCCCTTACCTACTCTCTCCCCCGGGAGAGGAGTCGGGCACCTAAAACACCAGCACCTAACTTATGGTTATCAACTAATTAACTTGACATCTCTTGTAAGCATAGGTTATTCTAACTGACTTTAGTCAGGTGTAGGTGCTAACGCCACTAAAGTGGCTAAGAACTAGACTTTGATCTTATGTGGAAGCAGAGTATGTTAACTTATTTGGTTGAAGACCCTAAGTTAGGTGCTGGAATCATCCGTTTAATCCGTTCCATCTGTTGACCCTTCTATTCTCCACTCTCTATCTCCCTCTTCGCCTGTTCGTCTGAGATAAATCCAGCTTCTTTCTTCCGAATGATGTTTTCCAGATGAATTTTCTCTGCCTCTCTCTGCTCCAGCATCCCAAAGAACTTCCGGTTATCGAAATGATGTTCACATTCCAAAGATATTCCCCACAAAGCCAACTCGATGTTTCTGATCCACTCCATAAATCTTTTAGCTGATCTCTGGATGGAGATGACGTTTCGTAAGATCAGCTCATATTTAAACTGTGCCCAGCTCGTCGTAGGACCGTAGGAATAGCCCAGCATAAAGGGATCTAAATGCACTCCCGCACAGATGTCCTCCACTAAGGCTTTGTGGTTGATATACCAATAGGTGGAGGAGGAGGTGTGTCCGGAAGGACCGATGTATTCGATTCCAACATCGTTCCAGGTGATGGGATTATCCTCCGGAGCAAGCTCTTTCATCATCTCCACGGTTTCTTCAAAATACTTATTTGCCCTCGAAACATAAGTCTCATCTGATTCACCGGAGAGCCTTTCGGGTGGTTTTATTTTCACGTGCAAGCGATAGTAACCCGCATTGTGCATGGTCTTTTGCATATCTTCTAAAAGCCTCTGCTCCACCCTCGCCACAAAAGGAATAGAAGCCAAAATGCTTTTTCCTCGGGGATCGTCTGGGTCCGGGTCCAGCCCCAGATAGAAAGTCGAATCGGGATTAAGCTTGATTAAAATTCCATCTACCTCCTGATAAAGCTCCCAACTGCTCTCATCTTTGAGTTTGAATCTAATGGTAGCAGGGTCTATGAAATAGAACTTATCCAATTTATCTCTGGACGGGGTTAAAACCAGCTCCCCACATATTGCTCCATCAGTGAAAAGTGAGCCGAAAAACTGATTCAAAAGTGCATCCGCGCCACCGAATTTCTGGAAGCTATGCTGATAGATGCGACGATCCAGATTCTTGAGCACTTCCGATGCATTATCCGTAAGTTTGGCATCCTCCGAACCTTTTAATTCAAAATAGCTCGGGGAGGCGCAGATGCGGGTCCAGGTCCAGAGGGCAGAATTCAAAACTGGAATATTGTCCCTCAAAAACCTATAAAGTTTGATTCGAAAGGAATTGTCATACAAACTGGATTGCGGTAACAAAAGTTCTCCCTGATCTAAATATGAGGTTCTTTTGGATACGGGAGAGATAGGAAAGTCTTTTCTTGGGGAAAGACTCCCTCTTTTTGCCTTACTCTCTCCAAAATTCTGAGCTATCATAAAATGAAAATCGTCTCCTTTCATTTGTGAAGCACTCCTTGAACTTTTTGTGCGAGGCATTGATCTTCGACGGGCAAAAAGCCTCCTCCAGAAATCTTTTAAAGAATAAGTCATTGTTTCTCCTAACTAAAAATGTTTTTAAGAAAAGTGTCGATTTTCGTAGAAAACGATCCTATCCTAACCCTCCCCTCGGAGGGGAGGGAAATGTACTCCCTCTCTTTTATGGTCTTCAACCAAATAAGTTAACACACTCTGCTTCCACATAAGATCAATGCCCGGATAAGATCAAGGCCCGGTTCTTAGCCACTTTAGTGGCGTTAGCACACCCGACTAAAGTCAGTTAGAACAAACAATCCCCTCCGAGGAGAGGGAAATGGACTCCCTCTCCTTTTAGGAGAGGGTCGGGGTGAGGTCATACTCTTTCTTATCCACTTAACATTCTCCCATAAACTCACGGACTATCTCCATCACCATCAAAGTTGTGGTGTTTTTGTAGGCAGAAAAAAGGAATGCCGGGCGATATAATGGATCTCGAAGGTCGTTTGGCGGTAACGAAGCTCGTATGGTTCCACTCGGCTCACCGTAAATTGAGGCTCGTGAATCGAACATCGAGTCTCGGCACTAGCTTCGACAACAAGAAACCAGTGCATTGTCAAGCACTTCGCCAAAGGCGGGGATCTTAAGACTATTGCCAAAGCATCAGAGGTTACCGAAATTTCTGGGTCTTCCTTAAATACGTTGCCAGAAAATGAAAAAGTCATTGATAGATAAGGAGATGGGAAAAAGCGGTGTTTTTCACTTCAAGTTTACAGAAGTTTGGTGCTTTTAAAGTGGTTTTTAACAGTTAAGATGATGTGACTCTTTATATTGTAAGACCTTTTGTTTTTAAAGAATACAAAAGATAATCAACAACATGGTTTTTAAATCTTATATATGCAACTTAAATACGAAAGAACCAGATTTCTTGCCACAAACGTGGAAAAGTTTGAAAAAAATCCTTGACTTTTGGGGCAATCTCCATATATTATTTATGTAAACTTCTCAGCAACAGATTCGGATTGCTTAATACCATTCCCGAACCTCTTACATTCATTCTGAGGAGGTGATGTTGTCAGAACCAATCAAATTAGGCCGATTGGCTTCGTAACCTTTCAAAAGTTAATGGGGAGTTCGATTTACCTCTACTTTAGGTATCAAAACGAGGAGGAGGAAATGAAACTAAAATTCTTGATTCTGGCGATACTGGTTTTGATTGTGGTATGGTTCAATTTTGGTTGGGCGCAATGCCCCCAGGACACGATGGATCGTGGGGTTTGCGATACCCTGTCTGTTGAGCTTTTGGATTTTTCTAAACAAACGTTGGCTGAACCTTTCTATTTTGTGCGGGTTCCCATTTACGTTACCCATGACCTACTTTCGGCTTTGGATTCGATCGGCAGTTTTGTAATCCCTCTCCACTTCAGCCATACCAATCCTGCCAAATATTGCAGTTTATCATCTTATTGGAACACGAATGCTTTGTCTGGTTCCGCGCTTTCCCAAAGCGTATTTCGGCACCTGGTTGATCCTGGCACAGGAGATACCATTTACAACCGTATCCTGCAACTTTATCAGCAGGATAATATAGAATGGGGTCCCCGCTTAGTGCGTGTGACGACCAGCCAGACCAACCCTGACAGCAACTGGTTCAGATTAGCTATTTTCTCCGCCTATTGGCCAGGTCAATGGTGGTGGGAAGGTGAAAAAGTTCTTCTGGCTACTATGACCTTCAAAATCGAGGACTCCATGACTATCCGCATTGATACCACCTTCTGGCCTCCCAACAGTCGTCTAAGCTTTTGGAGGATGGATAGCAAGGGTTATACTCCCAGAACAAATCTGCCTCTGTGCATTGACGTCAACACCTGGCGTCCTATGTGCTCCGAGTTTTGTGGCGTTCCTGGGGATGCCAATTGGGATGGGATAGCTGACTTAGTTGATGTGATATATATGATAAAGTATCTATTTATAAACGAACCCCCTCCCCTTTACTGTGACTGTGCCGACGTCAATTGTGATGGGATAATCAGCATTGAGGATGTAATCTATTACATCAACTATGTGTTTATTGACGGTCCACGCCTCAGGTCATGTATAGACTGTTATTAACCAAGCGGAGGTTTTCATGTCCAGAAAAGTTTTATTTTTGATCTTAATTCTTTTCGGCTTTACCCTTTTGATTTATGCCGAAACGATTCCCAAAGCAGGCGGAAGAGCTATCACAAACCAATTTGGTCCGATCCCGTTCAATCCAAAATCTACTCTTTCTTCTGATCCTATTCGTGGTGATGCCAATGGAGATGGTCAGATAAATGCCGGGGATGTGGTATATCTGATAGTATATTTGTTCAGAGGCGGACCACCTCCCCCCACATTGGAAAACGGCGATGCCAATGGGGATGGCGTAATCAACGTTGCGGATATGGTCTATCTACTCAACTATCTCTTTATGGACGGACCACCGCCACCACCACAAAAGTAACAAAGTCTTTTGGTTGGCGCAAGAGTGCAATTCCTGCCTCAGCAGAAAGTAGTTGAAATAAAAATCTGTTAGCAAGTGCTTTTCCTTTAATTACGCTAACTTCATCTAATTCCACAAATTAACCGAAGGAGGTAGTTATGCGTCCTGTTCCCAAAGTTTTCCTTTTAAGTCTGGTGATTTCTCTTCTCTCTTTTCTTCCTGCAGATTCGCAGAGTTTACCCTGTAAGGGCTCACTGCAAGCCTTAGCTGTTCACCCAGATAGATTCGCTCCGCTCACTGCAAGCTCTGAATCTTCTCTTAAAGGATTTAGAGGAGGAAAGAGAGAGGTAATCGAAAGCTTCGATCCCACAATCGGCGGTCGGTGGACCGCGGACGGCGGACGATCGTCCCCCGGTGCTTCTTTCCTGCCTAAGAGAGAATCTTCGATAAACCAAGAGGAGGAAAAAGGAATAAAGACAATAATTGATGATTTTCTGGTAAACGATGATACATGGGATCAAGACTCTCCAACCATAGCCAAAGACCGGTTTGGCAACTTCGTCATCACCTGGCATGATACGCGTAACGGGAATTCAGACGTCTATATTCAGAGATATGACTTTTCTGGCAATCCTATTGGTTCTAACCTTAAAGTGAATGATGATACGGGGACCGGCAAGCAATATTCTCCTGTTATTGCTATGGATGGCTCTGGTAACTTCGTCATAGCCTGGGAAGATCGCCGTAGTGGTTACCTTGATATCTATGCCCAGAGATACGACTCCTCTGGCACACCTTTAGACTCCAACTTCGTGGTGAATGATGATCCTGGGACCAATTTCCGGGTGGCTCCTGCGATTGGTATGAATAGCGGGGGTAACTTTGTGGTCACCTGGGTTGATTACCGCACTTGGTGGCTGACATATGAGGATATCTATGCCCAGAGATATGACTCCGCAGGCAACCCTATAGGCTCTAACTTCAAAGTGAATGACGAAGCTGGCGTGGTTGAACAGTATGCTCCTGCAGTGGCTATGGATGCTTTGGGCAACTTTATCATCACCTGGGGAGATCAACGCAATGTTCTCACCTATGATATTTATGCCCAGAGATATGATCTATCTGGCAACCCTATCGGCCCTAATTTCAGGGTGGATGATGATGCAGGGACTTCTTCCCAAGGTCTGCCTGCTATCGCTACGGACAATTCCCACAACTTCGTCATCACCTGGCAGGATTACCGCCATGGTAACGCGGATATTTACGTACAGAGATATGATTCCTCCGGTAATCCTTTGGGCTCTAACTTCAAGGTGAATGATGATATGGGGACTGCGTATCAGTTTTATCCTGCTATTGGTATAGATGGCCCTGGCAACTTTATCATCACCTGGGGAGATCAACGCCATGGCAACTATGACATCTATGCGCAAAGATATAACTCTTCTGGCGCTCCCCTGGGCTCTAACTTCAAAGTGAATGAGGATGTTGGAGGTGCTGATCTGTATTATCCTGCCATTGGTATAGATAGCTTTGGCAACTTCGTAATCACCTGGCAAGATAGCCGTAATGCTAACTATGATATCTATACGCAGAGATATGATTTCTCTGGCACTCCTTTGGGGGCTAACTTCAAGGTGAATGATGATCTCGGACCCTGTGATCAACTGGATCCCGCTATTGCAACAGTAAGCTCGGGCCGCTTTGTTATCTGTTGGGATGATTGCCGCAAGGGTAACCGGGATATTTATGCTCAGAGATATGACTCCTCAGGTTATGGCTTAAGCTCTAACTTCAAGGTGAATGATGATGCTGTGATTGCTTACCAGTGGTCTCCTGCTGTGGCGATAGATGCTTTAGGCAACTTTGTCATCACCTGGGCAGATGAGCGTAATATTGACGCAGATATCTATGCTCAGAGATATGACTCTTCTGGCATCCCCTTAGACTCTAACTTCAAGGCGAATGATGATCTTGGAACCTCTCCCCAGGTCTCTGCTGCTATTGCTATGAACATCTCTGGCAACTTTGTCATAACCTGGGATGATTACCGCAATGGTAACCATGACATCTATGCACAGAGATACAACTCCTCTGGTAACCCTATAGGCTCTAATTTCAAGGCGAATGATGATGTTGGAACTTCAAATCAGTATTCTCCTGGTGTGGCTATGGATGGATCTGGCAACTTTGTCATAACCTGGGATGATTACCGCAATGGTAACCATGATATCTATGCACAGAGATACAACTCCTCTGGTAACCCTATAGGCTCTAATTTCAAGGTGAATGATGATCCTGGAACATCTGGGCAGCTCTATCCTTCTATTGCGATGAATGAGTTGGGCGGTTTTGTCATCACCTGGGAGGACGAACGGGAGGGCAACTTTGACATCTATGCGCAGAGGTATAACTCCTCAGGCTCAGCATTAGGATCTAACTTCAGGGTGAATAGTGATGCTGGAGCTGCTTCGCAGGAGAATCCTGCTTGTGCAATGGATGACTCTGGTAGATTTGTCATCACTTGGAAAGATTTGCGAAAGGGCAATCCCGATATATATGCTCAGAAATATGATTCATCCGGGAGCCTTTTGGATACCAATTACTTAGTTTCTAACCCTCCATGGGGCACTTTTGACCAGGTAGCACCAGCAGTTGCCGCCAATATCTCTAAAATCTATTTCACCTGGCAGGATAATCGTGGGGTCATAAGCTGGGATATCTATGCCAAGGTGCTTGAGTGGATTAAGCCACCTCTTTGCGGGGATGTCAATCAAGATGGGGAGGTAGATGTAGCGGATGTCGTTTATTTGATAAACTACCTTTTCATACATGGACCTGCTCCTTATCCGATTAACGTTGCTGACGTCAACTTGGATGGAGTTGTCGAAATCTCAGATGTGGTCTATCTGATAAACTACCTGTTCATAGGCGGACCTCCGCCATGTAGTCAATAAGACCTCACCCCCTTTGTTCCCTCTCTCCATATCATGGAGAGGGGGATAGGGGGAGAGGTAAATCAGCTGAAAAGAGGTGGGTGAAAGTTTTCGCCCACCTCTTTTTTTATAAAAATTGCTTGCTTTACCTAAAATTAATATTATATATTACAAGCGAGTGCATGGGGTTTACGAAAACGCTATAAGAGACGTAGTATAAGTGATAGGGTGCGTGTTAATAGAGACAAATAAAAAGTGCAGACTTCAAATTCTCGAAAAATTGCCGACCTTTATTACTAGTTAATGTTATAGGTGGTACCCGAAAAAAGGACTTTAGAAAGTGGACGCAAGCACTCTTAGGATAAAAAGAGTAATCGTTGAAGTGAGGTACAACCCAGTCTTGGCTTACTCAAGGTTGAGGGAGGAGTTATTTGATAAATGGATTAAGGATTTCACAAAGATCAGTTTGAATGATTCGTCCATAGAAATAATTGACGAGGGACTTAAATTTAAAGTGTTCTCGCAATGGAATCGTTCTGGGCTATACTTTGAAGACGTCAAAAAAGAAGATGATTATATTAAAAAAACCAACGAGTACTTGAGAAAATTGTTGGAGCATTATAAAAGAACTGAGTTAACAAGAATAGGGAACAGATTCGACCTTGTTTTGGAATACAAAGGTTCTTTTGAAGAGTTGTTCAAAATCCTAAAAACTAATATATACAAAGACAAAATCGATGAATTGGGTGAAATAGTAGACTTCGGTACCTTTGCTTTGACGGCTAAGGAAAACGAGTACAAAATCCATATCTCGCTGGGTCCAGTAAGAAAGCATGAGATAACGCGAAAGAACGAGTTTGGCAACGAAGCAGACCCGGACGTTGCTTTTTTGCTTGACATTGACTATTACAGCGACACAAAGAAAGAATATGACCTCGAGAAGTTCCTTCAGGATGCTTGGAAATTTGCGGATAAGAAAAGCAAGCAATTCATTAACAGCATAACTAAGGAAGATTAGAATTATGACCGATACCGATCTCGCCTCAGTAGCTGAATCGCAGTGGACGGAAGTAATTCCTTTTCCATTTGAAGAAAGGGAAACACGGAGCTTACCGAAGCAAAAGGGAAGACTCGAAGACTATGGTTTTGGAGTCGCCAAAACGCAATTCCCGCGCGAGCCTATCACGGATGAAGGGACTCAGGTCCAAATTCAAAAAAAAGAGGAAGTTGTCGGGAAGCCCGGATTACCCCGTTCAATCGAGGGTTTCGTTAAAGCTTCGGAAGAGCCATTTGTTGTAACTCATCGTGAAGAGTTAGATGGTTACGTTAAAAAAATCGTTGAGGATAAAGCATACGTTGTTTTCGAGACAGCTGGAGGACCTTTAGAGAGAGCAGTCAAGTTGTCAAAACTCGAGGCGATACACGCAGACCACCAGGGAGCACTGATTAGATTAGTAGTTAAGGAAAGAGGCGCTTCCACGAATATAAAGTTTGAGAACTTAGAAGAAAAAGGAATTGCCACCTGGCGGGATAAAATAAAAGATGAAGATTTAGAAAAATATGATCTTTTGAAAAAATTTGCCCTTCCCAGAAAACCTTCTAAACTGCAGTAGATGTCTTCTTTTTGCATTCATGTTCTTAACGTCGGTCATGGTGATAGTATAATTCTTGAATTGCCAGATAATAATTGGGGCGTTGTTGACTGCTTTAAGACAAGTGCCGAAGTCGAACTACCTGCATTAAGCTTCTTGAAAGCCAGAAATGTGACTAAGTTAAAATTTGTCTGCTTGACGCACCCGCACTATGACCATTATCACGGAATGCTTGACATATTGGAATACTTTAGCTCAGGAGACAGAGAAATTGAATCGTTTTGGGACTTCGGGCTAGATACTGAAAAGTTAACGTATTTCAAGAACCGATTCGGTAGCGAGAAAGAATATAGGGAATTACTTTCACTTTATGGGTTCATTCTCAAAAAGGTTACCGAAAATGGAGGAATAGAATATCGAATTCTTGGACTGAAAACAGATTGTCTTGAAATAGGCTCATTAAAAATCAAATCCTATGCTCCTATCTCAAGTGATATTCTAAGATACTTTGAAAAATGGGGAAAAGGAAAGATAAAGATAGATGAAAATCTTTTATCCGTGGTTCTGGTCATCACATGTGTTGATACCAATATCGTATTAGGTGCTGACACACAAAGCTGGGAAGAAATTCTAAGAGTTTGGAGCGAAGATTGCGAATACGAAAAAAGGAAGCCCAAATTTCACTTTGTGAAGGTCAGCCACCATGGTTCAAAGTATGGCAATCATGTTGGATTATGGAAATCCTTTACTAAAAGAGGAAAATCTGTAGCGGTGATCTCCACTGGATCTAAATACAACTTTCCTCATAAAGAAACTGTTACTTCTATAATATCTTCTAAGGTAAAACTTTACAGTACCAATTTTAGAGATTTTTCAAAACCGATTTCTCGCGTTTTTTTAGTGGAATACCAAGAGAAAGGATTTATTAGCCAGTCTTTATTGGAAGCATTAGAAGCTTCCACGCTTCCTGTTCAGGATTTTGAAATAATTGCCCCATATCATGGAAATTGTTCGGTAACTATAGAGGATAATGGTAAGTGTCAAGTCCTACCTGAAATCCATAGACCCTCTGTTACTTCTATTCCTTAGCTTAAAAAATCTTTCGATTTTTTTATTTTTTTGCTTGACAAGTGCACAAATGTGCAGTATATTGCCTTCGGCAATGGTTAGATGGTTCATAGTTCGTAGTTCATGGTTCGTGGTAAAAGCCTTTAACTACGAACTGTGAACCACGAACTATGAACCGCCTTAAAACGGGAGGATAAGATGAAAGTAGAGAAACTTTTAAGATATGGGATTCCTGAAGGGGTGATCGAAAGCTGGAGGAAGAATTTGGGGGAAGAGCTTTTACCTTTGCAAGCCTTAGCAGTGACCAAATATGAGCTACTTTCTGGTCAAAGTTTGATCATCTCCGCTCCAACCTCTTCTGGTAAGACCTTTTGCGGCGAGATGGCTTCGGTGGCAAATTTGTTCAAAAGAAAAAAAGTGATCTATTTGGTCCCTTTAAAAGCCATAGCTGAGGAGAAATTTTCGGATTTCGTAGAGAGATATTCAGATTTGGGGATAGCTGTGGTCATCTCCACCAAGGATCGGCAAGAGCATGACAGAAAAATAGCAAAAGGGGATTTTGATTTAGCCATCCTGATCTATGAAAAGTTCAATCAGCTTCTCTTAAAGAATATGGACATTACAAGCCAGGTTAATCTTATCATCGTAGATGAGCTTCAGATGATTGCTGATCCTTCCCGCGGTCCGGTTTTGGAATTGGCTTTGCTCAAAATCAGAACTTCCAAATATCGTCCGCAGATCTTGGGTCTGTCTGCGGTTTTAAAGGATGTAGATGAATTGTCGTCCTGGTTAGGGTGCAAACTTCTTTTGGAGAAATCAAGACCCGTGGAGCTTTTGCAAGGTATACTTCTGGATGGAATTTTTTTCTATAGAAAACATAATTCAAAGGAAGAAGGAACCGAAGAGCTGGTCCGGTTGGACTCTGAGGAAGCACATCCAATTCTTTTTGCCAATCTGGAAAAGTTAGTCAGGGATGGAGAGCAGGTATTGGTCTTTCTGAAAAGCAAATTCGATTCTGAAAATTGTGCCTCTCTTTTTTCAGAAAAAGTTAACCTCTCCCCTTGTTTAAATGCTGTTGATACTTTATCTGATTTGGAGAATACCACCCTAAAACAAAAGCTGATAGAATGTCTTCAAAAAGGGGTGGCATTTCACAATGCGGATTTGACATTCGATGAAAGAAGAATGGTTGAATATTTCTATCTACAAGGGGAGATCAGAGTTATTTTTTCCACCACCACTTTATCTATGGGGGTGAATCTTCCCGCCAAGACGGTTTTCATCGAGACGCAAAAATATCAGTTAGGGGAATATTCGGGCAAGACGGTGATGTTGCCCATTTCTTCAAGCGAATATGAAAATATGTCGGGAAGGGCCGGTAGGTTTGGCTTGGAGAAGGATTTCGGGAGATCGATCATGCTGGCGGCTAATAAATTCCATTTCGATTCTTTGTGGGAAGGGTATATCGAGGGAGGCGAAGAGAAAATTGTCCCTCAGTTAGATCAAAAAGAGATCGAAGACGTGATTTTAGATCTGATTGCCTCAGGATCGGCTAAGAATACTTCTCAATTAAAGGAAATAATTAAATCGAGCCTAACTGAATGTGCTCGTCATTCGTTGGTTCGGGGTGCCCCCACCCCGAACCTTAACTGGTCGGGGGTTAGGGAACCCCCGACCAACATTGTTATTTTAGAAAAAAGGATTGCTTTAGATGAAAAAGTGGAGGAGTTAATCAGGAATCGAATGCTTCTAACAACTGATAACGGGAAGACAGTTTCTGCCTCTAAGTTAGGGGCTTTATGTGCTCTCAAGGGGATTTCGGTTCAAACTGGACTTTATCTGAAGAAGAAATTAGAGGCACCTTTGGATTTCGATCCTTTTAGTTGGTTTTATGATGTTTTAGATACAAAAGATGGAGAGGAAATTTATATAAATGTTTTTCCCTTTGAGGAAGAAAGCAGAATGTATGAGGAGGCATTGGCAGAAAGATACAATCACAATCAAACTACAAATGAGAAGATCAGAGGTCTTTTGGAAAGAAAAATTGGATTTTCTCATAAAGAGACCCAGTTGGTAAAACTTTCCCTGCTTTTGACGGATTGGATAACGCCTCAAAGCACCCTAGATTTAGAAAATAAATATCTTTGCAGATCAGGTCAGATCGATCAGATCGGGAAAAAAGCAAGCTGGCTTTTGGGTGCGGCTTCGGGAATCGCCAAAGTTTTAAACTTAAACCATAAGTTCCCCCCTCCCTTGACGGGAGGGGGTAAGGGGGAGGGTGATATAGTCCGATTCTTAAAGAAACTCTCCCAAGAAGTAAATTTCGGGGTAGATCAGCGAGGCTTGAGCTTAGCGAAACTAAGGGTTCCCGGACTTGGCAGAGATTACGTTTGGAATTTGGTCCAAAACGATTTCCACAGTAAAAAGAAAATAAAGGAAGCGAAACTCACTGATTTGGAAAAATTCATACCAATCAGAGTGGCGGAAAGGTTGAAAGAGAGAATTCAAGATTCTCCGCCGGAGGCGGATCCGCCTCCGGCGGAAAAATTCAATATTCAAGATTCGACATTTGCGGTGAAAAAAGATGGATTTCAACGTGGAAAAAGAAGTGGATTGGATTTGGTGATTGATGGATCGGGGGTGAAGGATAAGTTTTTGGTGTTGGTCAACGGGACCAGGGTGAATCTACCTGCCAAGAGTTTTAAATATCTGGTCAAACTAACCTGGGCGCTTTTTTCCGCCAAAGGCGAATCCGCCGCCGGTGGACAAAATGAGGGTGGATGGATACATAAAAACGATTTCGAGCCGGGGGAAAATCAGACCAGATATTTACATAGGTTAAAAAACCAGATAAAACCTTATTTGGATTCGGATCAAATTCTTTTTGAAAATAATCGCTTAGGTTCTTATCGGTTGACTATTCCCAGGCAAAGAATAAAATTAAACCCGGATGCGCTTTTGAAGAATCCGGATACGGAAATAAAGAAGATGGTGGAGGAGATGGTCAGCGGATAAAACGGTCAACGGATTCACCGTGAACGGACTAAGCGAATAGAGCGGATTTATGTAACGGAAGGCTTCAGCCTTCCACTGGAATATCAAGCTCAGCTCAGTCGAAGGCGGGGGAGTTAAGGCGTAAGCCTTTTATAAAATATTCTTATTTTAGCTTGAGAGTGCAAGTGTAGTGGTCGAGCTTGCTCGACAATGTGCCTTTCCCTCTCCCTCGTAGGAGAGGGAAATATGATTTGTCATGTGAAAAACAATTTTTGGTCAATTTCGGAATAGGTGAGTTTAATACCTGGTATTGGGGAGAGTTTCTGAAGCAGATCCGCCTCCGGCGGAAAAGTATTGTATGACAAAGGGGATTCATAAAGGGAAGGGAGGTTGGTAGCACAGACTTTTAGTCTGCGGGGTAGCATAGAAGGAAGGGAGGTTGGTAGCGTCCATATGGACGGGGTGGCAATTGAAAAAAAATGGGAAAACTCGACCAAAAATTTGTAATGACCAAATACATATCGGACACCCAAGAGGACGAATTGGAATATAGTTTAGGATGAGTTTAGTTTCAAGTTTAATTTTTGCATGGGAGTCATTTTATTAATACCTCCGTGAGGTCTTTTGTGGTTATAGTAGAAGATCCATTGGTTGAAGGCGAGTTGGAGTTCTTTGAGGGAGGTGTAGGTTTTTAGGCGATAGAACTCTTCTTCATCGATTCGATGAGACCTTTCTACTTTGCCATTGATTTCGCACTGACCTAGTGGAATGAGTTTATGGTGGATGTTATGTTTTTTGCATAAAGTATCTAAGGGGTGCTCTTTGGGTTCTTTATCTATACATTTAGGATCGGAGACGAATTGGTAAGTGAATTCAATTCCGTTGTCGGTCTGGATGGTTTTGATTTTAAAGGGAGCTGCTTTTATGAGTTCTTTAAAGAAGTCTTCGGTGTTGTTGACTGATAGGTCATAATAGATTTTAGCGAATCTCCACCTGGTGCAGTCATCTATGGCGGTATATTGGTAATGTTGTTGTGCTTTGATCCGATAGGGGACATATTTGACATCCGCCTGGACTTTGTCTCCGGGATTAGGCATTTGATAGCGTTTCGTGTGTTTCTTTCTGTGTTTCAATCTCTTAGGAGGAATTAAGTTTTCTCTTTTGAGGATGTGTCCGATGGTGGACTTAGGCAGATGAAGATTATAAAGCTGTTCTAAGTGGAACTGAAGCCTATCCGGTCCGTAATTGGTCTGCTTTCGCAGAGAGATGATTTTATCCACAATCTCTGGAGAGGTCTTCTTGGGATGAGAGAGGGGCTTTCTGGAACGTTCCTCCAGAGACCTTATATCGAAGTTGGCTTGTTTGAGGCGATTAAACCAGAAGTAAAAGTAAGACCTCTGGTAACCCAGTCTTTGACAGGCCAAGCTTATGTTGTGGTATCTAAAAGCCAACAAAAACAAAATCACCTTCTTGTATTGTGTAAATTCTTTTGTGTAAATTTATATTGACAAGATAAAGCGAAAGGGCATATCCATTTAGGAAACGATAGAAAGGAGGATATGCCCTATGCAGCGAGAAATGGATTCATCCTGAATGGAT
>Ga0315289_10002007_pt1 | contig 31577 bp, 26 predicted proteins | sample YL17G11_40_MG_FD_203452 | JGI IMG/M metagenome (GOLD analysis project Ga0315289, IMG submission 203452) | Sediment microbial communities from Yellowstone Lake, YNP, Wyoming, USA - YL17G11_40 | ecosystem: Environmental > Aquatic > Freshwater > Lake > Sediment | place: USA: Wyoming | collected... | reverse complement strand
GTATCCCCAGGCGCGTCTTGATGATGCAGCCCCAGTCAGTCAGGATCTTCTGAACGTTGACCGCGGTCTCTTTGCGCTTATTCACCAGCACCAGTAAAATATCTTTCGCCATAACTCTCCTCCCCATCTACCATCTACTATCTACCATCTACCATCTACTATCTACTATCTACTATCTACCATCTACTATCTACCATCTACTATCTACCATCTACTATCTACCATCTACTATCTACCATCTACCATCTACTATCTACTATCTATTCGTCACTGCTTCATGCATCCTTTATATTTATCCCAGCAATCGCCGGGACACTGGGAAAAATAAGGATCATCCATTTTGAGATTATTACAATGCCGCTGGCACTGCTCTCTTAACGCCAAACAGCCGCTTTCTTTGCCCTGGTAACTGCTGTTTACCTGGGGAACGGAAGGAATGAGTTTTTTGTTCTTAAACCCGGCTATTTTATTATAAAGGATGACCCCGGCCAGGATCGCCGCGAGTACCGCCACCATCCCCACCAGCACCGGTTCCTGCCCTGACGATTCGTCTTTCGAAAACATACTTCACTTGTTTTTTCCAATATCATCAGCCAGTATTATGGCTTCGGCTACATCTTTCATCGGCAGGCGCCGGTCCATGCTGGAACGCCGGATCAGCTCATAGGCCGCCTCTTCCGACATCCCGCGGCTGCGCATCAACACGCCTTTGGCCCGTTCGACTTTCTTGCGCACTTCCAATTCTTCCTGGATCACTTTGGTCTTGACCATCAGCTCGGTGTTCGCGATAGCCACGGCCGCCTGGTTGGCCACCGCGCTCAAGAGATTTATGTCACCTTCCGTGAATTTGTAAGACCGGGTAGTATAAACATTGATCACGCCCATGACCCGTTTTTTTACCATCATGGGGACGCTCAGCATCGAGACCAGACCTTCTTTTTTGGCCAGGGCCTTTTCTTTATAAAGCGGCTCAAGCATCACGTCCGGGATGACCATGGGCTTTTTGCTTTGCGCCACCGCGCCCACTATCCCCTCGCCGACTTTAAGCGAACGCTCGCGCAGGTATTCTTCGCTCATGGCCTGGGTCGCCTGCAAACGGAACACCTGGGTTTGATCGTCGATCAACCAAAGCGAACAGATCTTAGCGCTCATGACATTGGCGGTAAGCGTAACGATCAGCTTGAAGACGTCTTCGATGTAAAGATCGGAAGTTATCGCCTTGCTGATCTTGGTCAAAGTAGCCAAATATTGTTTGTAAGATGTCTTTTCCATACTAAACTACAAAACCGTCAATAATTCCTGATACTTGGGCAACGGCCAAAACTCATCCGCCAGCAGTTTTTCCGCGGTGTCAGCGCTGTCGCGCAAACGCGCCAGGGCGATCGCGCCGGAACCCGCGTAAGCGTCGGCTTTTTTGAAAAGGTCATCGGTCTTTTCGCAGGAGATCAGCGCCGCTTCCAGCCCGGCGATGCCGGTTTTGAGGCGGTCGTATAAAGCGTTAAATATCGCCGTGTCTTTCTTTAGCCCGCGGCCGCGGTACGCGCCGGCACAAAGCCGTATCTGGCGGGCGATAGCCGGAAGTATCATCGTCCTGGCCATATTCAAGGCCAACCGGAACTCTACATCCTTGATCTTTATGTACGTATCAAGTTTTATTTCCACTTTTGAACGCAGCTCGCGCCGGGAAAACACCCGGTAACGCTCAAACAATGCCTCGGATTCCTTAGACAACAGCAAGCGTAAAGCTTCCGGCGTGGTCTTTTTGTTGGGCAGCCCCCGCCGAGCAGCCTCTTTATGCCAGGCCGCGGCATAATTGTTGCCTTCAAAACGCACCCTTTTAGTCTGACGTATGATATCCTTCATCACCATGATGACACTGCCGCGCAGATCACCTTTAACCTGCCCCAGGCGCCGGCATATTTCCTCATAGCCATAGGCTACCAGCGTATTCAAAACGATCGCGGCTTCCGCGCAGTTCTGGGAAGCGCCTACGGCCCTGAACTCAAACTTATTGCCGGTAAAAGCCACCGGCGAAGTACGGTTCCGGTCGGAAGTGTCTCTGGCTACGCGGGGCAGGTTCTGCAGCCCCAGGTTGATGTGCGACATCTTTTTGTCGGTGACTTTGCTCATTCCGGCTATCTCGTTAAGCAGATCGTTCAGATACTCGCCCAGATATACCGACATGATGGCCGGCGGCGCTTCGTTGGCGCCCAGGCGGTGGTCATTGCCCGCGTCAGCCACGGCGGCGCGCAGCAGGCCCCCGTATTTATTCACACCCAAAAGTATCGCTCCCAGAGTCACCAAGAAACTTAAGCTCTGCACGGGAGAGCTCGACGGCTCTAGATAATTGGCGCCGGTGTTATCGCCGATCGACCAGTTAAAATGTTTGCCTGAACCGTTGACCCCGGCCATAGGCTTTTCATGCAAGACCGCGACCATACCGTGTTTGTCGGCCACCTTATTGATGATGTCCATCAACTGAAGATTATGGTCGATGGCCAGGTTCAGCTCTTCGTATAAAGGCGCGATCTCGAATTGGTTGGGCGACACCTCGTTGTGCCGGGTCTTGGCCGGAATGCCCCGCCGGTAAAGCTGGCGGTCAAAATCCTCCATGAACATGATCACTTTATCTTTGATCGCGGCGAAATAATGGTCTTCCAGCTGCTGCCCTTTGGCCGGACCGGCGCCAAAAAGCGTACGGCCGCATACCCGCAAGTCCGGCCGCTTTTCGTAAAGCGCTTTGGAAAAAAGAAAATATTCCTGTTCCGGCCCGGCAAATACCCGGATACGCTTGGCCGCGGTATTACCCAGCAGGCGCTGAAGTTTTAGCGCCGACTCGCCAAGCGCTTTAAGCGAACGCAGCATCGGCGTTTTTACATCCAGGACTTCTCCGGTCCAGGACAAAAACACCGAAGGGATCACCAGGGTCTTGGTGTCGCCGGCTTCCAGTAAAAACGCCGGGCTGGTCGGGTCCCAGGCGGTATAACCCCTGGCTTCGAAAGTCGAGCGTATCCCGCCGGAAGGAAAGCTGGAAGCATCCGGCTCGGACTGGATCAGCTGACTGGCAGAAAAACGTTCGGTCACTTCCCCAGTCTCGGCGTAAGCGATAAACGCGTCGTGCTTTTCAGCGGTACCGCCGCGCTGGGGCTGGAACCAATGGGTGAAATGCGTAGCCCCGTTGTCCTGGGCCCATTCTTTCATGGCATGAGCCACGTCGCCGGCGATCTCCTCATCCAGCGGCTCCCCGCTTTCGACGGTCGCCATCAGCTTGGCAAAGACCGCCTTATTCAGCTTATCCCGCATCACGTTTTTATTAAAAGTAAGTTCCCCGAAAAGTTTAGTGATTATACCCATAAAAACTCCTGTTTTAGGCGCGGGATATTGTACCAATTACCGCCAAAAAAAGCAATGCCGGTTTCACTTCCTACGCAACACCCAGATAAAGAACCCGCCCAGGATCAGCACCGGCAAGACATCGGTCAAAAAGCGCAGATAAAAACGGGCCGCGCCCAACGTCTCCAGGCTCCCGGAAGCAGTGTCGGCATGGATCTGGCCCTGGTAAACGGAAAAACTTTTCAGGGCCGCAAATAACACCCAGACGATCATGACCAGCAATACCGTCAGCTGTTTTTTATTCATAATGAGATTTCAGTTCCCGGGAAGCAATGATCTTGAAATTATCCTTAAACACACCGGGCAGGACTTGCGTAAATACGTTTTTCCATATCTTGGTCATAACGGCGCGCTCGTTCCTGCCGGAGGAACCCTTAAAACCAACTTGTTCCAGCGTCAAGCTAGAACCGCCTTTCTGGGAACTGATCGACCACTTGACCAGGGTCGCGCCGGCTTTGGCCCCCGCCTGCCAGGTATAAGCAATAAGCTCGGGCTTACGGGCATCCACCACGCGGCAATAGATAAAATGCCTTTGCCCGACGATCAAATCGGCTAAAAAATGGAACTCGAAATCCGGCTGCGGCTTAAAATCCACCCGCATCAGCCAGAGCTTAAGATACCGCCCAGCGGTCAGGACCTCCCAAACATGCTCGGCTAAATAGGGGTAGAACTGTTTGACGATAATCGAAGATGACATGTTTTCGTTTTCAGACCGCTACCGCCCGCAAGAATTCCGCGCATTTTTCCGGCAAGGTATTATTGATAAACATGCCGGAACCCAGCTCAAACCCGCTGGACTGCCACACCCGGGGCACCAGGGTAAGGTACCAGTGGAAATATTCGGTGCCCTCGGTGGCTACCGGCAAAGAACGCAGCGAAAAATTAAAATCCGGGTTGTTTAGACCGTGGTAAAGCTTGGCCAGCACGGTTTTCAGGTTTTTGGCCAGGTCGCGTATTTCGCTTTCGTTGATATCGGAAAAACAGGCCATATGCCTCCGGGGAAATATCCAGGTGTGAAACGGCGAAAGCGCGGCGTAAGGGATAAACGCGCTGAAGTGCGCGGTCTGAATGATCAGCCGTTCTCCTTTGCTTGTCTCCTCCTCCAGACAGCGGCAAAAAATGCACTTACCGGTATCATCAAAATAGTTGGCGGCGTATTCCAGCCTGCGGCGCACCTGAGGCGGCACGATCGGGGTCGCGATCAGCTGGGAATGGGTATGCTCAAGGGCCGTCCCGGCGGCGCCGCCGTGATTTTTAAAGATCGTCACCGCTTCTACCCGTTTATCCCGGCGGACCGCAACATAACGGTTCTTATAGACCCTGATGATACCGGCTATTTCTTCCGGCGTCATCAAGGCCATCACCGCGTTGTGGCGAGGGTGTTCGACGATCACCTCATGCATGCCAAAACCGTTCATCCAGCGGAACACCCCTTCGACTGAACGGGCATTATCGCAATCGCGCGACAAGACCGCGGATTTATTAGGAACGACCCGCACGCTCCAGGATTTACCGAAGCCTGCGCGGAACAATTCCGGCGGAGTCTTATCCTCGTTGCCGACGCAAAACGGACAGGACGAGCTATATTCCGGCAGGACTGCCGGATCGGTTTTACGACCCAGCACGCCTGGATCCACCTTTTTATCGGTGATGATCACCCATTCCCGGGAGATTATATTTTGGCGCAGTTGAGGCATAACTACGTAATGACAAATTTCAAATGCTCAAATGACAAAAGGAAAAAACTATTTTTCTTTGTTTTGACATTTGGATTTTGAATATTTGTCATTCGGTTTGTTTTGTCATTTGGACATTTGTCATTTGTCATTTATAAGCGATTTAATAACCTTAACCGCTTCCACTCCGTCTTTAGCGAAAGCCGCGCCGAGCGAAGCGGCGTAATCTTTATTCAGCACCGCGCCGCCCAGGATAAACTTACAGCGGCAGCCGCGGGAGCGGACCAGGCTGATCACATCTTTCATCTTGGCCATGGTAGTAGTCATCAGGGCCGACAATCCCACCACCGCCCCGGGCTGCCCAAAAGCCTCTTTGACTATCCGGGCTGCCGGGACATCGCGGCCCAGATCCACCACTCTAAACCCATGGTTACGCAATATCAAGGCCACGATATTTTTACCGATGTCATGGATGTCGCCTTCGACCGTGGCCAGGATCACTAATCCCGCGCCGGTATCCCGGCTGCCCTTCTCCAGCAGCGGCTTAAGATGTTTCACGCCGCCTTCCATGGTTTCAGCCGCGGCCACCAGCTGCGGCAAAAAATATTGCCGGGATTCGAACAGCTCGCCGGCCCGGGTTATCGCCGGTATCATCACAGAATCGATGATGTCCCGGGGCCGAGCACCGGCGGCCAGATCAGCGTCCAACAGCGGTATCAAAGCGTTCCGGCCGCCTTCAAGAATACAGACGCTTATTTTGTCCTGTACGGATAAAGCCGCCGGGCTTTGCGGTTTAGCTTGCGGCGCAGAAAACCTGGCCAGGTATTGGCCGGCATCTTTATCGCGGCCGGACAGCACATCAGCGGCTAATCTTATATTTGCCGTCTCAAGGCTCGCGGGGTTCATGATCGCCATGGTCAGACCGTGGCTGGAGGCTTGCGCCAAAAACGCGCTATTGAGCCACTGCCGCTGGGGCAAACCGAACGAAACATTGGAAAGGCCAACGCTCGTCAGCAACCCTTGCCCCTGACACCATTTAATGGTCTCAAGCGCCGCGGCCGGGCCTTCAGGCTCTGCCGATACGGCCAAAGCCAGGCCATCGACCACGACGTCTTGCGGCGTTATACCCAGCTTCGCGGCCTGTCGCAGAACGAAATCAATGATCGCGCGCCGGGCTTTAAACTCCGCGGGGATACCTTGATCATCCAGGGGCAGCAGTATAAACATCGCGCCGTATTGGGCGACCAAAGGCAGAAGTTTTTTGAGTTTACTTTTTTCGCCGGAAATAGAATTGATCATGGCCCGGCCGGGATAAATTCGTAAAGCCGCCTCAATGGCTTTAGGATCGCAAGTATCCATCACCAGGGGAACCCGGCATAAAACGGCCAGTTCTTTTATGGCATGTTTAAACAGCTCAGGTTCGTCGCCGCCGGGAACACTCAAGTTGACGTCTAAAGCCTGGGCGCCTTGGGCTTCCTGCTGGCGGGCCGTTTCCCTGACTAAAGAAAGATCTTTATCGGCCAGACTTTCCCGTAAAGCTTTTTTGCCGCTGGGGTTGATCCGTTCACCCACCACGACCAGCCCTTTATTTTTCTGTAAAAGCAAATGGCCAAACGGTCCGGATATAGCCGATAAACCGCCGATCTTGGGCAATCGCGGTTTTCTCCCATTTAAGCGCGCGGCCAGTGCCGCGATGTGTTCCGGCGTTGTGCCGCAGCACCCCCCTATTAGATTGACCCCGGCAGCCGCGAAATCCGGCGCGAAAGCGGCAAAGCCTCGCGGATCAAGATCATAAACCGCGGTATTTCCTAAAAGCCGCGGCAGACCGGCATTCGGCTTAGCCGCTAAAGGCACCCTGGCGTAAGGTTTGAGCTGCTTGATTATGGCCAACATATCCTGGGGCCCGCTGGAACAATTACAACCTACGGCCTGCGCGCCCAGGCTTTGCAAGGTGATCAGCGCGCTCAAAGGGTCCGTCCCTCCCAAGGTGCGACCGCTGCGGTCAAACGTCATGGTCACCATGACCGGCAGATCGCTTGACTCTCTGGCGGCGATCAGCGCGGCCCGGGCTTCCTGGATATCCATCATGGTCTCGATCACCAAAAGATCAGCTCCGCCTGCGACCAGGCCCCTGATCTGCTCTTTAAACGCCTTGACCGCCGCCTCAAAATCCCACTCGCCGAAGGGCTGGATAAACTTGCCGGCAGGGCCGATATCACCGGCTACCAGGGCACGCGTCCCGGCGGCTTTTTTGGCAAGCTTACAAAGATCGCGGTTTAGCCGGCAGGCATCAGTTATCCCGTAATTGGAAAGTTTGATCGGATTGGCGCCAAACGTGCAGGTGTAGATGATATCACTGCCCGCGGCCACATAACCGGCGTGTATATCCAAAAGGACCCGGGGATTGTCCCGGCACCAGGCTTCCGGACAGACCCCTTCGCTCAGGCCCTTAACGTGCAGCTGGGTCCCCATGGCGCCATCCAACAATACTATCTTTTTTTTGAGCAGGTTAGCAAACGACATCAAACGACCCGTTTAGGCGTATTTCGCGCGGTTATGCCGCTGACCGCGGTCACGGTCTTCTCTGGCGCAAGGATATGGTCCTTGGTAAGCCTTACTCCGTAGCGGGCCAGCAGCAGCGCGTTGAATATTATTTGCTGATTATCCAGGGCAAAATCAGCGTAACCCGCGGAAAAACGCTTAAAGATCACCCGTTTGCCTTCCGGCATCACCTCTTGGGCGAAATACTCGATGATCCAGCCCAGAGCGTAATCCACGGCTTCACTGGCGTAAGCGTCCAATACCACCGCCCGGGTAGTATTGACGCCTGAATCCTGCCGAACCGACTCCACGACCTTTTCTCCGGCAGTAGCTCCCAGGAGCACGACCTGGGAACAGCCTTTGAGTATACCCGCCAGCGCTTTACTGTAAAAACTTATGCCGGTCGACAGATGCACGACTTCATCGGTCAATTTTACGATGTCGATACGCATACCGCAGCCCTGGAGCTTGATCAGCTGGCGGGCTTGGCTGAAAAAACCGGTTATTTCTTGTTTTTGGGCAGGGGTCATGGACAAGACCTTTTCGTGATAGCCCATGCGCCGCATGGCCCGTTCCTCTATCCCGTCCAACAAAGGTATGGTCTCAAAAAAAATGACTTTGCTCATGTACTTTATTATAGACCAAATAACGAAAAATGAAACACCAAAGTACGCCTAAGCATATACTACAAAATACGGCATAATGCCGCGTATTGCCGGGATCCGACTTCAGCCGGCCGGGCGTTTAAGGCTATACCGGCTTTGGCCAAAACGTCCAGGCTGCCGGCGCCAAGACCCAGGGCGGTAGCGACCTTTTTGCGTGGCTGCGCAAAGGCTTTTTTGATCAGGGCAACGAACCGGCCGGCCTCGATCGGATCAATGCCCGGCCGCAGGTCCAAGCGCATAAACCAGGAGTCTACTTTAGGCGCCGGCGCGAAAGCGCCGGCCGGGATGGCAAAAAGCCGCCGGCTTGCGGCAAAATACTGGACATAGCAGCTCAAAAAACCGTAGGCTTTACTGCCCGGCACCGCAGTAAGCTTTTGGCCGAACTCTTTTTGGACAGTCAACCAGGCTGTCCTGACCTGGGAGTTCCAGCCGCATAATCGCAGCAACAACGGTTTACTTATCTGGTACGGGATGTTGGAAAATACCAGCAGTTCTTTTTCCGGCAGGCTGGCGCAAGAAAATCTTAAAACATCGCCTCGGATCACCCTGACGTTACCCGCGGCGGCAAATCTTTTTTCCAGCCCGCGGCAAAGTCGCTGATCGATTTCTAAACAATAAAGCCGCCGGCTTATCCGGGCCAAATGCTCGGTAAGCGCGCCTTCACCCGGGCCGATCTCTAAAACCGCCGCGCCTTTTATGTCCAGGCAAGCAATGATCCTGGCGATATAGACCGGGTCCCGCAAAAAAACCTGGCTGAAACGGCGGATATTGCGCATGGAACTCCCGCAGGGTTACCCATCCAGTGACATCCTTCGAAGCTTTAGCGAAGAAGGATCGATAAAGTTACGAGTGATTAAAGGGAATCGATTATTTTGGCGACGATGTCGCCTTTGTTCAGGGTAAAAAAATGCAGTATTTGAACGCCGTTTTTACGCAGGTCGCGGCACTGTTCGATAGTATATTGCAAGCCGATTTTTTCCATCTCCTGGGGCCGGCCCAGATAAGGCGCCATCTTTTTTTCTAGGCCTGAGGGTATGCTCACCCGGCAGTTAGCCGTAAATGTTTTGAGTTTATTCAGGTCGGTCACCGGCAGGATACCCGGCAAGATCGGGACAGTCAGCTTGGCCTTACGGCAACGCGCGATAAACTCGTAGTAGAACCGGTTATCAAAAAACATCTGGGTGACTAAAAACCCGGCCCCCGAATCTTGTTTGAGCCTGGTAAATTTAAGCTCATCCTCCAGGGATCGAGACTCCAGATGGGTCTCCGGATAGACCGCGCCCCCCAGGCAAAACCCGCCGCGCTCCCGGATAAACTCCATCAGATCGCCGGCATACTTGAACTCGCCGCGGCTTAGATCAAACGAAGGGTCGTTTTGCGGCGGGTCTCCCCTCAAAGCCATGATATTTTCTATGCCGCGGCCGCGATATTCATCCAGCAGCGCGGCAATAGACTTTTTCGTGGCTCCGATGCAGGTCAAGTGCGGCATGATGGTAAAGTCTTTTTCCGCCATCAACATATAGACCGCTTCCCGGGTGCGGTCCTGCGAACTGCCGCCGGCGCCATAGGTCATGGACATATACAGCGGCGCGTACTTTTCCAAAGTCTTGACGGAGGCGGCCAGCTGTTCCCTGCCTTTAGGCGTGCGATGAGGAAAAAACTCAAACGAAAAACCGCGGGGCCGCTCTTTTAGTATCTGCGAAATACGCATGGTTAAAATAATAACATAGTTGTCCGCGGTCGTAAACAGTTTTAGGCCGCGCGGCCGGTATTGATGAAAACAATGACCTTATCTTGCAGTTCGTCCAGGCTGAATCCGAGCTCTCTTTCCAATAAAGCTATCCTTTCCTGTTTTGTGAACGGCCTCGTTTTCATGGCGACAAGATAAGAAAACATTTCTTGCCGGCATTCATCCTGCATCAGAAGGTAAAACATCGCCCAGCTTTGCGCGTAAAACAAATCTATTTTATCCGACGCCAGCAAGGCTATGCGCCGGGTATTGTCGTCATCAAACATGTCGGCCGGTTTAAAAAGGCGTTTTTGGCCGGCCGCTTGACGCAAGGATTCAATGATATCCAGATCAAGTTCCCCGATATAGGGTGTTTCGCAGTATTGAGCCAACCCTTCGCTCAGCCAGTCTTCAGTGTTGACACCGAACAGATTTAAATCGTAAGAGAGCTGATGGCTACCTTCGTGACGCAGGATCCTGATATTTTTAGCCCGGGTATTCGCGGCTTGCCGGGTCAAACGAGAAGTTACTTCACGTTCGTGGCCGGAGACCCATTTTTTGCCGTAGTCGCTTAAACCGGCTTTGCGCAATTCGTCCATTTTCCGGCGTTCTTGGGCCGTGTAATTTTCAGTTTCTTTGTATGTGGTGTCTTCAAAGAAATTATAAAAAGTGAGGTAGCCGCCTTTCGGGCTGTAATAACCAACGGCGAATCTTATTTCGGAAGCGTTTTTGTCGCGGAAAGCTCTGTAGTCGTCGGGCCGGGCAAAAATCAGTACGTTGCTGCGTTTTGCGCGCCGGACGTCGATTATTCTTGCAAAAACCGCCTCAAACTGGTTACGCAGATTCTTCAGTTCGCTGACCGAATCAATGATACGAAAATAGCCGTCGTCGGTAAAGAAACTGTATGGCCCCTGCCGGCTGAAAGAAAATGAGGGGAACCACGATTTCAATCGCACCTCGGCATCGGTAGCGGGACTTGTGTCGGGTATTGATTCCTCTATCCTGTCGATATCCGATTCCTTTAGGCTGGTCATCATGTTACCGGAACTGCCGAAAGAACTCTTGAACCGAACTTGCCCGTTGTTCCGCGAGATTATTTCGCCTTCCAGCCGATGGCCATCGTTGGTATAAATCACAGTTTTTCGCGGCTGGCTAGCGATGAGATTTTCCAATTCCCGGCGGATCCGGGAATTTTCAGCCGGCTGCGGTCTTTTGAAAGCTGCCTTTGCTTTTACACACGCAAGCCCGCTATTGTCAATGCTCTCCGCCATCACCGGCACGTAGATCTTGCGGCAAAGATAGCGGTCGTCGAGAAAAAAATGGTCGACCGCCTTAGCGATGACAAGGACTAACGCGATGCCGATAAGCAAGCGAGAAGTGTTAGTCATTGTTTAATAGATTATCAATATCCATCTCCCAGTTAACCGGGTTATTGGATATATATTCACGAATCGCGTTTAACGATCGTTCATTTCTGATTATATGGTCGTAAAATGACCGTTGCCAAACCGGCCTTTCCGGCGTATTCCGTAAAATATTGATACGTTTTGTTGCCACAGATTTAAAACCAGACACAAATGATGACAACGTTTGTTTTCGATTAATATTATTGGTATTTTTTAATTCTTCGTCGACGACCAAACCAAATTCGTTCAATTTTATTTTTATACCATCATCGGGCCAACAGCCGTTGGCCCCTACATGGGCGCCAAATATGTTTTCCCTATTCTTCGCGCATATGGTTACAAAATAATATCCGCTTAACGCGTAATCGTAATTTTTCAATCGAATCTGTTTTCTGATCAATAATCCCGGCATTCTTGTTCTTCCTTATTTCTTCACAAAGATAGGATTGGTGACCAGATGTACCCCCTCACCCGATATGTCCAGCCGATAATAAACCATACTACCGCCGGATGGACTGTCTTCAAAGGTCAGGCTAAAAGGCATGATCAGCGTCTCATCTTTTAAGGTCAGACCGTTTTTAATCACTTTTATCCGCGCGGGCGGACCGGCGCTAGCGCGGAATCCGCCGGAAACTTTTATAACGCGCCGGCCAGGGATCACGGCGGTTTCGCCGCAAAGAGCACGGACCTCGCCGGAATCGTCGCTTACGGAAAAATCATCCAGCCGGAAATCAGCGCTGGCCGGGCCCGTGCTTGCGTACATGCGGCCGCCTTTAACGGCGTCCAGCACCGAAACCGGGCTGAGGTCTTTGGTCAGTATAAAAAGCTGCGTACCGGCCAAAGCGTCTTCCAACTTGCCCTGGTTGTCAAAGCCTAAGCCCGCGATGGCCCATACCGGTTTTTTTCTAAAACCCCCGCAGTATTCGTTGAGCAGACCGTCCCATATGCCGCCGGGCTTGCCCACTGCGTTATAGCCTTCGGGAAAAACCGTGAAGCCGGTGTAATCCCGCGACTCCAGAAGATAGCGGCTGTAAGGCTCGGTATCGATCTTAATATTCCCGCGGCTCTGGTGCCAAGCGGCTTCCGGATGGGCCCAGAAAGTCAATATATCACGGCCGCCGGCGTAATCGATGTACATCTGGTAAGGCATGATTCCCCGGTAACCGTGGTACTGGTCGAACTTTTCCAAGTTAAACGGCCAATTATTTAAGGCGAATACCGCTCCCACGATGATCATGGCCAGGGCCCGCTTACGCGACCGTTTAAAGACGGCCAGACCAACAACGATCAAAAAAATCGGCCAGGTCGACCAAACATTAAAACCTCTGCTCATGCCGTCGGGATTGCCCAGGACCGGCAGACCCAGATAATCCTGCGAAGTCTTAACGCCCAGGGCGATGATATGTTTGTGGTAATCGCGCATCCGCAAGTTTAGGCCAAATAGCTTCCCCTGCCAGTAATAAAACGGCGCGGACTCCGCCCCGGGTATGATCAATAGGCCGGACTTATGCTTAAACCGCGTGATATCTTCTAAATAAGCCTGCGCGCCATAACCCAGCATGGAGTTATCCTCCACCTGGCGCCGGATCAGCCGGCGCAAGGGCCATATGCCGTATTCCCATAATCGGATGTCGCGATCGGTAATAAAAAGGACGGATATTCCGGCTTTTTGGCAGATCCGGGTGATGTCATCCAGGCTATAACGGCCGTCGCTGACCGAAGAACTTATATGCGCGGCCGCGCGCACCTGGATATAGTCCTGGGCCGAGCCGACAGGAAGGAATAAAAACCAAAATCCAACAATCAAAAACCAAAATTTAGCCATGCTCGAACATCTTCCGCTTGTCATGCTTGGCCTGAAGCCGGTAGACCAGCTTGATCTTGCGCTCAACGAAACCCATCAGCCTTATCGCCATGTAAAGCCCCAACGCCAGAAGCGCCAGCAAGATCAGCGCGTAATTGTTGGGGATCAGCACGAATAAAAACCCCAGCATCCCCAGATAAAGCGTGATCATGCAGGCTACCGCGACGATCTGGTTTTGGGTCAGGCCCATATCCAAAAGCCGGTGATGCAGATGGCGCTTGTCCGCCCGGAATATCGGCCGCTGGCCGCGCAGTCTGCGCCATATCGCCAGAACGGTATCGGAAATAGGTATAGCCAGGGCGGTGAACGGTATGAGCATGGCCGTGACCATGGAAGACTTATGCTGGGACCCCATCAAGGCCGTTGACGCCAATACCAAGCCGATAAACATACTGCCGCTGTCGCCCATGAATATCTTCGCGGGATGGCGATTGTGGACAAAAAAACCCAGGGCGGTCCCGGCCAGGGACGCGAGCAAGAAAATATTCGCATAGTTACGTAAAAATAAGGAAACGAAAAACAGCGAGCCGCAGACCACCACGGTTATACTCGCGGCCAGGCCGTCCAGACCGTCGATCAGGTTCATGGCGTTGATCAGGCCGACTACCCAAAATACCGTAAGGACAAAGCTTACTGCCAGCGGTATATTTATCTCCGTGCCGGTAAAAAGATTAGTCATGGTCTTGACGCGCAGACCATAAGCAAAAAGCAGGACCGCGGCCAGAACCTGAACGCAAAGTTTCCAGGATGGTTTAAGCCCTTTTAGGTCGTCAAATAAACCGACGCCAACGATCAACGTAGAAGCCAGCATCAATCCCCGGAAAGGCTGCCCGAATTCCCGCCCAAATACCGGATCGCTCAACAACGCGGTGATGATCACCGTAGAAAAAGCGATATACATCGCCAGCCCACCCACACGCGGGGTAGGCTGATCATGCACGTTGCGGCCGCCGGGCAGAGATAACCAGCCCAGTTGAATAGCCCGGTCGCGTACCACCAGGGTCAGACCGTAGCTGATAAAAAACGCCGAGCCAAAAGTAAATAACGTCAATGGGCCGTTGATCATAATAAATCGCGAATTATTATACCATTAACCTTTAAAAATATTAGGTAATTTTAGCCCTGGCCCCGATTCTCATAATCAGACCTGGTCAGGCCGGTGTTCAACTCCCAGGGGAAAATCCTGCGGGAGAAACCGTAATACAATGTGAAATTTTCAAAATAGTCTTTGCGACAGCTGACACCTTCGCGTTGCAGGGCGCTGTCTATTCTGCGGATCGCGTCGCGCATCCCGGTTTCAATCAGATAAAATTGGCTGTCCGCGGCCATGATCTTTTTAGTGATCGCCGGGGTGCGATCGCAGAAGGTGCGGTCAAACAGTGTAGGCGAGATCAGGACTTTCTCGCCTGACTCAAAAACCACCGAATAAGCTTCGTCATAGCCGGCATAACCGAAATAAGCACCTTTATTCTGGAGCCAGCCGGCTAGACGTCGAGAATTATACGGCTTTTTTTCCAGGGCGCAAAAATGCCCCAGGCTATAGATATTGTACAAAAGGATCGCGCTCAAAAACAACACCGTTGCTACGGGATATTTTTTTCGCAGTTTTGCCAGGAATCCCGCGCCCAGAACCGGCACGACCAAGTACAAAAATACCCCCATACGCTTCTCATACGTATAAATAAATACCGCGTAAAAAACAAAATACGCCAGGGAAAAAATCACCAGAACGTCGGCCGGTAATAGCTTTGCGCTTTTTAGCCTTTGCCAAAGACCGCGGCCATAATACAGGCAGGAGCCCAAAAACAACAAAAAACAGGGCAGTCCCACGTTGAGATAGAATAGGCTAAAAAATCTAACGCCCGCAACCGGAATATCGGATATCCGCCATAATATTTTGGAGGCAACGATTTTTAGCGGATCTGGCTGAGACAGTACTCCCCGGTCAAGGGACAGGACCCGGGCGCTCATCCGTAAAAAAGTGGCCAGCGGGTGCTGGAAGTTGTAAATGATAGCCGGCAAAAACCCAAGAATAAAACTAAAAATAAATACCGCGCTCGCTCGGGAAAAGACCTTTCCCCGCCTAACAACGAAAATCACGGCCATGGCCAACAACAACGGGGCAATCGCCGGAGTAAGCCATAAAGTAAACCCCGCCAAAAATCCTAAAAAAGCCGTTTGTTTTAAACTTAAACCCGCAGTCAAAAAACCGCCGTCTTCCTGCCAAGAAATAAAAAGAAAAAGCATCAGGCTGCCAAAAAGGAAATATTCCGCGTATACACCGTTAAGCACGCTCTGCGACAAAACAAGGTAAGAGGGAAACGCTGCCAGAAAAGCGGCAAATGGACCAGCCGGCCGGCCGAAAACTTTTCGAGCGATTTTAACGCTGACTAAAACCCACAAAAACGAGAATAACGCCCCTACGACAAGATAGTTAAAAGCGCTCACTCCGAATAGCTTAAACAGCCCGGCGGCAAGATACTCGGCGAATGTTCCGGCATAATGATTCTCCCACATGTAAATAGGGAATTCCCTGCCTTCCATGATATGTTTAGACATCAGGGCCAGGACCGCGTAGTCGCCGCTTAAGGACGGATAAACCGCCACCCAGCCGACACGCAAGACAAGACCCAGGATCATCACTATTACCGCGATCATGGTTCGCCTTTTAAAATGTTATTTAACACTTCTTCAAATTTAAAAGCTACTTTTTCCCAGGAATAATTGCCGACAACATACTGGCGACACTTAATCCCCAATTCATCCAGCTCTCGCTTTGGCTTGTTTATATAAGTAATTATTTTTTCGCTCATTGCCTTGGGGTCTATACTTTCAAATAGCAGGTCTTCGTCTAACGGCTTAAGTATTTCCGGAGTAGCCCCGACGGGTGTACCCAAAACAGGCCGGCCGCAAGAAAGCGCTTCCACGGTAGCCAGGCCAAAACCTTCCAGGCATTTTGTCGGTAATATAAAAATATCCGCGGCTTGATAATAATACGGCAACAAATCGTCTTCAATGCTGCCGACCAGCTTTATCCATGTTTCTAAATCAAATTCCCTGACTAACTGTGCCAGCTTATCGCCTAATGGCCCGCTGCCCCCGATGATAAGCAAAACATCATTATATCGCTTTACAACTTCACGCATGGCCGCGATCAAACTTTCCAGCCCCATCCGCGGATTTAGATACCGGACGGTCAAAAGTACAAATTTATCTTTAGCGATACCCAGCTTACCTCTTACCTGCTCTTTATCTAAGACCGGCTTAAACCTTTCTAAGTCTACGCCGCCGGGCACAAGTTTAATATCCAAGGATAAATCTTTGTATAAATCTAAGATCGTTCTTCGTGAGAATTCGCTCAGCAAAACAATCCGCCGGGATCTTATTAATACATTTTTTTCAATAAACTTATACAGTAAAAAAACCAGCCCCCGGGAATTAGCTTTAGCCGCGTATTCCTGCGGCCAGGATGAATGGAAAATATACACCTTAGGTATATTTCTTAACCTCGATAGGAAAATAATGCCCAAAGCAGAAAGCGGCTGATTGAAAATTATCGTATCGAATTTAGTTTTTTCCGATAAACGCTTGAACAAACGGCAAGAATTTCTTATCGATGAAAACAAAAAGGTTAACCGGCTGGCAACATTGGTATCGTAGCGATAAATATTAACGCCGCGCAATTCTTCCTGGAATAACGCTTGATCATTGGACCGCCGGGTTAGAACAGATATAGCGTGCCCTCTTTTTACCAGAGCTGCCCCCAGTTCGTTAACATACCGGGGGCCTCCTCCTTTAACATCGGGAAAAAATAGATCGGTTACGATCAATATATTCATCGTTTTTGTCTGATTAAATCTGCATAAACCCGAGAGATCTGTTCAACCATTGTGTTAACATCATAGCGGACACTCACCTTTTCTTTAGCCGCCGCGCCAAGCTTGCGGCGCATTGATTCATCATTAAGTAATTTTATCAGGTTTTGCGCCAAAGCCCGACTGTCATTGGGCGGTATAAGTATGCCGTTGATGCCGTCATCGACAAGATCGGGAATCCCGCCCACGCGGCTGGCTATGATTGGCTTAGCGCAGGCCATCGCTTCAAGAATACTCCTGCCCATCCCTTCAAAATGCGACGGCAAAATCGCGATGTCAAAGGCGGCGGTAAGCCGGGCTATGTCATCGCGAAAACCGGTAAAGATGACCTTATCCTCCAACCCAAGTTTTTTCGCGGCCTGCTCCAGGTGACTACGCAGCTCTCCGTCGCCGACAAAAACAAAGCTTACCCCCGCGATTTTTGATAAAACTTCTTTAGCCGCGGCTAGCGCATTATCATGACCCTTGCCGGGCCAAAGCTTGGCCGTCATCCCCACTACTTTGTCGCCAGCGGATATTTTGAATTCGGCCTTGACCGCCGCGATATCAAAACTTTTCTGAAATGCCGTTATATCGATGCCGCTGTAAATCGCGGTGTATTGCTCGGCTTTACCGATCTTAAGCCGCAGTCCCCAATCCCTTAAAGGGTTGGATATGACGATCAGGCTATCCGCCCAGCCGGCGGCCATTCGCTCAAGAAAAATAAAAAGCGACCGGCGCCAGGGCTTTTCAAAATCATGAAAAGCAAACCCGTGTATGGTGTGTACAATGACCGGCGTCCCGGCTATTTTAGCCGCCAGGCGGCCGATAAAGCCGGCTTTGGAATTATGGGTGTGGACGATATCGTAGCGATTGCGACGGATCAAACCGACCAGTTCAAATAAAGCCAGCAGATCACAAACCGGGTCGATCGGCTGGCGAAAATGTTTAATCGGATGAAAAGTTATACCGGCCTTTATCGCCGCGCCGGCCAACGGGCCGCCGGGAGCGCAGGCGAACTCAACGTCAAACTCGTTTTTATCCAGGCCGGTCATGGTCAAAAGCGTATTGATACCCGAACCGCTGATCACCGGCAAAGTATGAACGTGTAAGACTTTTTTACTCATCTTATTTATCCTTAAACATCGCCTGATGCCAAAGCGTAAAGATCAGCATGGCCCAGACCTGATGGGTATAGTTTTGCTTGCCGGAAAAATGAGCGTTCAAAATACTGTCCACCGCGGCCGCATCTAAGATCCCGGCGCTGTCGATATTTTTCTTACAAAGCAGGTCGCGGGTGAAATCTTTCAAGTCCTCTTTCAGCCAGCGGCCGACCGGGGCCATAAAACCGGCTTTCGGCCGTTTCAGGATCTCCTCCGGCAAAACATCAACCAGCGCTTCCTTAAGTAATCCCTTTAATCTAAAACCCTTAAATCTAGCCCGGGCGGGTATACCCGCCACAAACTGGGCCAATTCAGGGTCGCAAAACGGCACGCGTAATTCCAGGGAATGGGCCATGGACATCCGATCCGCCAAATGCAGCAAATCATCGCAAAGATAAGTGCTCAAGTCTAGGGAAAAGATCTTATCCGGATAATCCTTAGCGTTACTGTCATCAAGGTGATCGCGAAATATCTTATCCGGGTCGAAAGCGCCGATATTGGCGCAAAAACCGCCGCCCAATAAAGCCGCCACCTGATCTTTATTAAAAAACCTCATCCAGGAAATATAGCGGCTCTGATCATCCAGCAAGCCGCCGGCTAAAAACCGCTTAAGCCGCGAGCCGGTGTTACTACTGGTAAGGCCTTCGCGTATAAACGGCGAAAGTGTTTTAGCGGCCAAAGTGCGGATAAAACCGGGAAGTTTTTTGTATTCCAGCGAAAGCAGCGCGCCTAAATAGCGCGGGTAACCGCCAAACAGCTCATCCCCGCCGATGCCAGTCAAGGCCACGGTAACATCTTTACGGGCCGCGCCGGCGATGATGTAGTTTAGCAAAGCGGAAGAATCAGCCAGGGGTTCATCCAAGTACCAGGCGACTTTCGGTAAAATATCGGCGATCTTTGGCTCAACGATATACTCCTGATGTTCGGTACCCAGGCGTTTAGCCACAAAACGCGAATATTGCAGCTCGTTGAAACTACTGTATTGGTCAGGGAAACCGATGGAAAAAGTCTTAACCTTGCTCCCTTGAGCTTGACAGGCAAAAGCAGCCACGGCGCTTGAATCTATGCCGCCGCTTAAAAATATCCCCAGCGGTACATCGCTGACCAGGTTTTTTTTCACCGCCTCAAACAGCCTGGTCTTGATCTGGCGCTTACAATCATCTTCGTTAAAAAAACGGTCGTCCCGGGAAAAATCGAGCTTCCAGTAACGCTCGGTTTTTGCAGTGCCGTCCTTAAAGGTCACCATGTGGCCGGCGGGAAGCTTACATATGTTCCTAAAAATCGACAGCGGCGCGGGTATATAGAGATAAGAAAAATAATGGGCCAGGGCCATGGGATCCAGTTGGGTATCCATGCCGGCCCGCAAAAGGGATTTTATCTCGGACGCAAAAAAAAGACTATTTTTATCCAGCGCGTAATAAAGCGGTTTGATACCCAGATGGTCCCTGGCCAGGATCAAACTGTTTTGTTTTTTATCAAAAAGCGCGAAAGCAAACATCCCGTTAAGTTTAGTAACAAAATCCCGGCCATACTCCTCGTAAAGATGAACGATCACCTCCGTATCGCCGGATGTGTAAAAAACGTGGCCGCGCGCCTGTAAATCCCCGCGCAGTTCCTTAAAATTATATATCTCGCCGTTATAGACTAAACACAGGGATCTATCTTCATTAAACACCGGCTGGTCGCCGGTAACCAGATCGATGACTTTCAAGCGGCGCATGGCCAGACCGACGTTATCGCCAATATATGAGCCTTGTGAATCCGGCCCGCGATGGACAAGCGCGCTGTTCATGCGCTCAAGCGTTACCGGATCGACCTTACCCGTCATCCCGCATATCCCGCACATCGCTTATTTCTCCTGTTTCTTCAAGATCAAAAAGAAACCGTTGCTGTGACCGACGAGTGACCAGGGCAGGTCCAGCAATACCAAAAGATAAAAAACCAGCCGGTTAAAATAAGAAAACACGATGCTGGACGCCCTTGCCCCGCGATAAACCTGAGCACCTTCCGGGACCGCGCCGACCCCGGGACCGGCCTTAGAACGCGCCTGTAAAAGCCGCACGATCAACTCATCATACACAAGCGAAAAGAAAGCATGGATATAGATGACTTTCGACACCCTGAAACCGCTGTCCCGGCATTGACTAGCGATATCTTTGGGGTCAATAAAATATTGGCGGTCGTGGTCGCCTTGACCATCAGCGCCGCTGTCCACACCGAATTGATTGCCGGTGATCTTGCGTAAAAACCAGTGCCAGGTAAACCGGTCTTTCTTGCTGATGGCGTAAAACAAGGCCACGCCGTTTCCTTTAAGGACACGCACGGCTTCCCGCAAACAAACCTGAGGCCGGGGCAAATGCTCAAGGACATCCAAACAAATTATATAATCAAAGACCTTGTCGGGAAACGGCAAATTTTCCGCATCGCCCACGCAATACTTGTTGCCGAAAGGGTTATATTCCTGGTTTAGCCTTATCTGTTCTTCGGCAATATCTATACCGACGCCTTGTGTGCCGTATTGGCAGCAGATCTTGTTTAATATCCTGGCCGAGCCGCAGCCTATATCCAACAACAATGCGCCTTTCTTGAATTTAAGGCCGCCGAATATCCGGCGCAGGCATTCCTCCTTGAATCTTACCGGATATTTAAACCCCGAACAATCAAAAAAAGCTTGCTGGGGTGTCAATTTAGCCGCGCGCTGATTATAAATATCGCGCTGCAACTGCTTAAAATCAGACATCTTTCTCCAATTGTTTTTTCGCCGCGGTAAACACATCCTCCACCGTGATCCCTCGTATACAATAAGAATCTTTGCAGTCAGAAGGGATGCACCCGCCGCAAGAAGTATCGTTTGTCACCATGACCGAATTGGGACCGGAAGTCCCCCATACGGCCGGACTGTCGCATGATCCAAAAAACGCTATCAACATTATCGTGTTCACGCCTAAAGCATCGGCTATATGAGTAGTGCCGGTGGAATGACCTATAAACAGATCGCACCTTTTTATCAAAGAAATCGTATCTTTTAGCTGAAAACCCGAAGCCGCTATAGCTTTATTGCGCATACCGGCTATAGTTTTTTCGACAAGGTCGCCGTCCACCGGACCTTTCAGCAATATCACTTTGACCTTTAACTCATCGATGAGTCTATCCGCCAAGGCCGCGAATTTGGGCACAGGCCAAAGCTGATAAGTCTTTCTAGCCCCCGGATGCATGATCACCGCCTTATCCCCGGCTTTTATACCGTTATCCAGAAAGAAACGCGCAGCGTTATTCTCCGAATCCGGGTAGACCGACACATATTCCTTTCTCGATGATACCGTACAACCCAAAGCCCGCAGCGTGTCGAGGTTAAGATCGATCATATGCGCTTTTCTTTTTTCAAAGCCGGCCAAAACCAAAGGTTTGGTCAGCAAATACCTGCTGCCCCGGTCGCCGTAGCCTACGCGATGAGCAACGCCGGTCAAAAAAGCGAAAAGGTTGCAGGAAAAAGCCGGGAACGCGACCAGGGCCAGATCAAACTGCCGCTTCCGTATTGCTTTGATCAAAGGCATATCTTTGATCAGGTTGCTCATGCCGACACCGCTTACCGCGATCACCTCGTTCAGATAGGGGTTGCCGCTCACAATATCCTTGGTAATGCCGGATACCACCACGGCGATGTGCGCTTGAGGAAAATTTTCCCGGGTATTTTTGATCAATGGAGTCACCAGGACCACGTCGCCTACCATATCCGGCCGCAAAATGAGGATTTTTTGTATTTTTTCTTTCGCAAAAGGCGCTGGATCCGGCATCAGCCGCAAAAATCTCAAGCCGCGAAAGGTCAAGGCGCCGAAAAAATTCAGCAATATAAACGCTAGTGCCTGGCTGGCGATCGGATTTCGCGCCTTACGCATAAAATAACTCCATTAACGGCCAAGCCGTCCGCTATTTCGACAGGTTGTTTCGTAAAATAATCAAGTTTTCATCGCGATAGACAACACGGAAATCCTTCGCAAAAAAACCTTCAATCACATTGATCCTGGGCACGCGCCCCCGGATCACAATATTATCGTAAGCTTTAAAGTTTTCAGCATTATCTTGGAGATCCTTCATGCCCGCGTCATCCATTATTCCAAAAAACTCCTGAAGCGTATCGGGATAATTACGCCCAAGCTTCAGCAGGGAAGTACCGAAAATACCCCTGGTAACGCCGCCTTTGTCCAAATATAAATACATCAAACTGTGGTCAAGCTGGACTCCCGGGGTAAGCCGATTTTTCAATGGGTACTTGGAAAAATATTCGAAAATCTGGCAGATCTTCTTTCCGGGATCTAAATAAACCAGCTGTTGTTCCAATTCCTTGCGTACTTTTTTTCCAACATAATAAAAACTGACGCAGCTGCTTAAAACGCAAAAAACAAAGAGAACGGATATCGTTCTTTTAAGAAAAACCGGAGAAACCGGCGGCAAAGAAGCAAACGAAAGTAGAAAAAAAATATAAATCGGATAGCCAAAGCGCGAGCTGACACCGGCAGAACCGTCAAACTCGGCCGGCAAAACAACCGCCAAGCACATAAATACCGCGGATAAAATAAAAAACGGATTTTTATAATCAAGCCTTTTGCCGTTTTGGATAAAAAGTACGGCAAGCAGCAGGATGAAAATAGAAAAAAGGCAAAGATTTAAAAAGCAGGTCGGCAATGGGTTATCAAAAGGATAAAACTTGCAATACGGCGTAAATAGCGTTACGAGCGCGGAAAGCTTAAGCCCCCACGATCCATAAGAAACTACTTTTAAAAAGTTAGCGTAAGTCAGAAAATAAGTGATGGTCAAAAACACCGTCGGCAATAATAACAAAGGCAGTTTCGAAAAGCATTTTTTGGAAAAAGTTTTGTCAAAAAAATAAAACAGTGCCAGCGTAAGGCAGAATAACATATAGGGAAAAAGATGGCTCAAATACAATAAAACCGTACCGAAAAAAATTACCAATGACTCCCTTAGCGCCCAGCCGGCTTTTCGGCGTAATAAAAAACCGATTAAAAATAAATAAAGGCCCAGCCCGATCAAGTAATCAAATAATCCCGTAAAAAATAAACGGTTATAGCAGAATAAAAATCCGATCGTCTCCAGAGGGCGGCGCTTAGCGCCAAGCGGGCTGCTTCGAAACAAATAAATTATGCCCAAAGGCGGCGCCAACAAGGCAACCGTAATCATGATTTTAGCGGCGATCGTCAGCGGCAGAATACTGTTTAGCCAATAAACGCTTAGATTGAAGATCAATTTTGGAACGGGAAAATGCGCGATTTCATAAAATCGATCCAGCCCCAGCCTTTGATAAGCGCCGTAAGTCTTGATCTCAAAAAGCCAAACCGGCAAATCCCGGAGCGGGAAATACCGGAATACCCAAACCGGAATACAGGCGATTATGGCAAGCAAACCATTAAAAATCATGCCGGAACCCTTCAAGAACCTCGACAATTTTGCGCCCTTGCGCGTTAAGCGAAAAGTCCGCGCATCGGCGCAATCCTTTGGCGATCAAAGAATCTCTTAAGTTTAAATCGCTAAGTACTTTCTTGATCGCCAACGTTACCGCGGCGGCATCGCATGGCTCAACCAGGATCGCCGCGTCCCTGACTACTTCCGAAATCGCGGTCGAATCTGCGGCGATCACCGGAGTCGCGCAAGCCATGGCTTCGATAAAAGGCAGACCAAAACCTTCACACAAGGAAATAGAAATATATAAAGACGCGGCATTATATAAACTCACTAAATCAGCGCTTTCCACCAGATCCGTGAATATCACTGACCGCTCAAGATCTAAGTCCTTTACCCAACGGTAAAAACCGGGAAAAAATTCATCTTTTTTTGCCGCGATCACCAGCTGAAACTTTTCTTTCAATCCACAATCAAGCGCATTATAAGCGCGGACCAAAGTATTCAAGTTTTTGTGGGGCTTAAAATTACCGACATAAAGGATGAAACCGGCATTAACGCCAAAGGCCTCGCGAACCTTTTCCTGGCATAGCTGTTTATCCAAACTACGGAACTCTTCGCCCACGCTATTGTAGACCACTTCGATCTTGCCGGCGCTTACCGCCGACAGCTCCAGCATTTTTTGTTTTGTATATTGGGTGACACTAATGATCTTATCCGCGCGCGAAAACATCAGATCATAGTAACGCCGCTTTAACAGCATTTTAAATCGGCTGTCGAATCCCGTAATCAGGAATGGGTATATGTCGTGCACGGTAATGACTTTTTTCACCGGTGAAAAAATCGGACATTTATGGTAAGGCGAAAAAAACACATCGATATTTTCTTTTTTTATCTGGCTTGCCAGGACTATCTGGTCCCAATAGAATTTGTTGAATTCGGGAATGACTTTTACCATAACATTTTCGCTTTTTACGCGGCAGCATGTCTTTTGATTGCCAAAAAGGATATATTGATTTTTCTGATCATAATTTACCGCGTAAGACAAAAAGTTCTCGATGAACCTGGCGATGCCGGTCATCTTATTCTTTTCCAATTCGCGTATGTCGATGCCGATGCGCATATTTTTTAAACTAATCGCTTATACAATGCCAACGTTTCCCGGGCGGTCTTTTTCCAGGAAAAATATTTTGCCCGCTGGAGGCCTCGCTCGATCAAAGCAATACGGCACTGCCGATCAAAAACCGCCTTCGCGATGCCTTGGCAGATCTGCGCGGGATCATTAGGGTCGATCAAAATGGCCGCCTCGCCCACTACCTCCCTGATTGACGGAATATCCGAGGTTATCACCGGAACTTGGCAATTCATCGCTTCAAGGCTGGGAAACCCAAAACCTTCATATAAAGACGGGAACGCAAACACCTCAGCTCCGCTGTAAAAAGCCGCAAGATCCGCCCGGCTGACATAATCAAAGCAATGCACGTTTTCACGAATACCCAGCTTGTCAATCAAAGCAAAAGCTTGCCGGGTGATATTGCCTTTTTTACCAATCATCACCAGCTTAAAATCGCTTTTTTGGCGCAAAAGCGCATAGGCCTTAAGCAGATTCAGGATATTCTTATTATAATCCCAACGCGCAACATTTAAAATGTATTTGCCGGATATGTTGTGGCGCCTCAGGACTTCGGCAATGCCGGCCTCGTTAATTTGTTTAAAGTCATCATCAACGCCCGAATATATCACGTGGAGCTTATGCTCCGGCACCCCCGTAAAACGCAGCAAATCAGACTTAGTGGCGGCGGATACGCAAATCAGAGCGTCGGCGTCGCGGCTCACTTTCCTAAGGCCTTTCTGATACTCGGCGATATTAAACACCCCGCCACAGGGCCGGGGAAATATTAAGGGTATAACATCGTGAATAGTAATGACCTTCTTACCGTAAACCTGCGGCGGCATATAAAAATAAGGCGGCGACGAAAATATCGCCAGGGTATGAAACAAATCGACTTTGCCCAGAAAAAATTCCAGCGGCGGAAGATTTAAACGTGTCCAGGAAAAGTTTAACAGCCTTCCCGGCAGCCAGGCCACTTTGTTTTGTAGGTTAGCGTATTTGCCTTGATCGATCAGTAAGTCTCTACGGCCCTGCAGGAATAAATTATAAAAAAGCGCGTACTGATCCTCGTGATCGACTGCCAGCAGGTTTCCGATCAAATGGGCGGCATAATGGGCCATGCCCTCTTTTTGTACGTAAGGTACCAATCTAGCGTCCAAACCTATCCGCATAATTTTAGAGTTTATGGTTTTACTCCCGAAATATTCCACTCCACCCCCACGATCTCGGTGAATTTTGAAGGATGAGTATCGAAAAACAGATGCAGTGGCCGCAAAAACCGCATAAAAGCGATATACGCACCGCAAAGACAGGCCGGCAGGTCAAGACTGGCAAATGGCCGACAACCCGATAACTTGACCTGGCTCACCCCGCATTCCTCAATAATCCGAACATATTCTTTGGCCGAGTAAGAATTTTCATAAAACTCCGGATCAGCCGGATAGCTGCGCAAAAAAGCTTCTTTAATCCGGCCGTGCTTAAGATTGTAAAGAAAACGCATGCACATATTGGAAAGGTTGCCCGCCAGCTGGATTGAATGTTTCTTGGGTGATACCGCGGCGAAAAATATACCGCCGGATTTTAACACTCGCACCATCTCTTTTATGGAAGGCCGCATGTCTTCAAAATGCTCCAGCACCCCGAAGCTCATGACCAGATCGAACTTTTCATCCGGAAAAGGCAGGCTTTCCATGTTGCCGTTTATAAACTCACCTTTTAAACCGTATTTGTCGAAATTAGCCTGGGCTGCTCTTATCGCCGAAGCCGAGGCGTCCAGCATCACCGTCCGCGCTCCCCGGAGGGCAAAATACGTAGACACTGAAGCGCTGCCGCAGCCGGCTTCCAGCGTCAGGACCGGCTTATCTTTGGGAATAAACCGATCCGCCAAATATTTTGCCCGCAAAGAATCAAAATAATCCCAATCATTACGCGGCCGGTCAAAATCAAGCGTCTGTGCCTTCTTGGCCCAGGCGCTTTCCCAACAAGCAATCGACCCACGTTTATGATCACTACCGGGCATCTTGAACACCTCTGCTTTTGATTATGGTGATCAAATATTGCAAATCTGCCTGGTTAACGCCTCGTATAAGATAAAGCAAGGCGCAATACAGCAACGCGGAATAAACCGACAACTCAAGTAACGTCTGGCCGCCGGAAAAAAATGCCAAGACCACCATAGCGGCTGAAGCCAAAAGCGGTAGTAATAATATTTCCTTAAAATCAAGCCGGAACAGATCAACACGCACTTGACGATAGCAAAGCAAGGTGAGTACGGAAATATTTATTACCGCGGAAACGGCTACCCCCGCTATTCCCAAGGGCGGTATGAGCAGTAGATTGAAGATGACGCTCGCCACAAGACCGATCAGGTTAAAGTAAGTGAACTGTTTCGCGCGCGACAAAAGTAAAATATGCGTGAAGATGAACGCGGGAAAGCTGATCGCCAGATACCACACTGCTATCCGCAAAGCATCAGCGCTTTTTAAAAAGCTTTCGCCGTAGATAAGCTCGATGATCCTTGATGAATGCAAAGAAACGAACATGGCCGCGGGGATCGCGATGATCATCACCGCCTTAAGCAAACCTTGCGCAAGGCGACGCATATCCTGGGTCTTGCCCTGCTTGCTCCACTGGGATATCGCCGGAAATATAGAAGTAGCCAGGACATAGGGCAAGAAAAGCAGGACTGATATAAGCCGGTAGGAAGCGGCATATAATCCCACATCCTTGATCCCTTTTAGAAGCGACAGCAATATTACGTCTATTCGATTCGCCGCCATGAAAAGGATTATCCCGATCCCCACGGGAAAAGCCGCTTTTAAGAGTCCCCGGACCAGGGTCGTGTCCAGTTTACGCTCAAAAACGCGGTATTTGGCCTGATATATCGCGGCCGCCAAGGATAAGCCGACCAGCGAACAGATCGTGGTGATGATCGCGAACAAAAAGATATCGGCTTTAAAATATATCGCTGAAAGGCCAAGAGACACATAGAAGAAATTGGTGGCCATCGATATTTTGCTTTCCTGTCTCATGTCTTCATAGGCCCGGAAAATATAAACAAACGGCCCGGACATCGCGTTAAAAAATATCGTGGGGATGAAAATATAGACCAGCAGGCGGATGTCCCGCGGGTATGGGGAAATATTTATAAACAGCACGATCAGCATGGCGGATATAGACGCCAGCGCGACTTTTAAGACCATGGTATTAGCGATGTAGCGGGCCGCGCGCTCTTTATCCGCGGCGACTTCCCGGGTAACGATGATGCCTAAACCGAAATCAGCCATTATGCTGAAAAGATCGGTAATGCCCAGCGCTAAAGACAGCTTGCCGAAACCCACCACCCCCAGGTATCGGGCTAAAAGGAAAAAGACCAGCTGCCGGCCGATCAGATTAAAGACCTGCGCGCCCACCAGAAACGAGATATTTTTTAAGATTAAACGTTCCCGCATGATTAAGCCGCACCAATTGTCTTGATATCCGGCGGCGGCGGCAGGGCGCCTTTGAGTTCCGGCAGCACCATGACGATCGCCGTCAAAAACCAAAACGGTTCCATTATTCGGATAATAATAAAAGTCCCGGCGCTGAATCCGTGGATCAAGAGCCCCACCGTGGCCGCCAGGTAACCGGCGACGAGACCGGCGCAAAAATCGTCCTCGCGCAGCAGCCGAAAATTAGCCAAGGCCTGTTTAAATATCCAGAATATTATCCAAAAAAAAGCCAAGAACCCCAAAAGCCCCGCTTCCAACAACAAGCGGGCGTATTGGTTGTCTACGGTTTGGCCGCGCGAACCCACCCCATAGCCGAATATCGGCGATTTAGCCCATTGCTGTAAGCCTTTACGCCAGGTATCAATACGGGCAGCAGCCGAACGGTCCAACCCCAGCTTGCGGCCCATGACTACGCGCTGGGTGATGTTCTGCTGAAAAGTATAATTTATCCGTTCATAGACATATTTGGGAAAGATCACCGAAAAGCTCCAAATAGTCACTAAAAATATCGCCACTAACGGCAGTTTATTTTTTTTAGTGAAAAATAATAGCGCCGGAGAAGCGAAAACAAAACCCAGCCATGAACCGCGGGACAAAGTAAACAGCATCACCGGAAAACCCATGAACACGGCGGCGGCCAAAAACAACCGCTGGGCCGCCTTACCAAGGTTCAAAAGCAACCCCACGCTGACCATCAGCATCACCAACAAGTAACCGCCTAAAGTATTGGGTTCGCCGTACTCGCCTTCAAACGGCGCGCTAACCCGCATAGCGCCGCCCAGATGCTGCGCCCAGGCCAACGCGCAGACGATCACCATCACCAGTATCATCATATAGACGAAGCGTTTGACCTCGGCGATCTCTTTAAGGTTATTGCTGACCATGAAAAACAAGAAAAAATATTCAAGGTATTTGACCACGTAAAAAAAACCTACCACAAAAGTAACGCTGCCCCAAAGTACTCCCAAACCGGTGGATATCACCGCCACCGCCACGTACGCCGCGATAGGCTTATTTAAGGGTGTCACCCGTAAAAAACCCAGGCCCTTATCCACGGCCATCTTGGCCAGCCATCCCAGGCAAGCTACCACCAGCAGCATGTCGTCCAAACGCACGGTGACGGCGCGGGCAGAAGTCTCGCCCGTGCTGAATTCCGGGGAAAGCAGCATGGAAAAGATCAAAAGGCTAAGCGCGAAATTGGTGTTAAAAAAAGCGGCGAGAAAGATCAGCGCGGCGAGGAACCCGCCGACCAGCAGGTTGGATACTCCAAAAACAAAATACAGCCAATAGGCCAGGATCACGGCTGCCGGGATGACGATTATTTCCAGGCGCGCGGCCGATTTTTTTTTAGGAAAAAGCGGAAAAATCATTCATTTTTTTTCGTCGTCGCGCTTGTTCGGAGAATACTGGTATTTATAATACGGGTAAGTCTCGATCATCTCCGTGCCCGGCTGGGTGTGGTTCAAGATCACGCCCAGTATTTTTGCGCCGGCAGTTTCCAGCTGCTGTTTAGCCCTTAAAAGCGCGTGCCGCGACGTGCGGCCGGCTTCATAACAGATCACCACTTCCGAGATCCGGCGGGCCAGGACTATTGTGTCGGCAACGGAAAGCACCGGCGGCGAATCGAAAAGGATCAGGTCGAAATTTTTCTCCATCTGCTCCAGAAGCGCCGTCATATCCTTGGAATCGATCAGTTTTAAGGGGCTAAACGGCAGGTTGCCGGCCGGCAGGATCCAGAGGCGTTCCAGGCCCGGCCGCTGTACCAGGTGCGCGATGTCTACCCCGCCGGCGATCATGTCGGACATACCCTTACAGGTTTGCGCGAAAGTCGCCGCGTCGCTCAAAACGTCGGTCAAGCCGGGTTTTTCACTTATACCAAAATACCAGCCGAGGCTTGGCCGGCGCAAATCGCTGGAGACAAGCAGGGTCTTTAAGCCCTCCTGGGCGCAGACGATGCCAAGATTGATCAATACGGTGCTTTTGCCTTCCCGGGGCGCGGTGCTGGTGATCAGGAGCTTTTTACGCGCCGGAGATAATTCCAGATTAGCCATGACATGCCGGAAAGATTCAGCCACTCCCGAGGAAGGCTTATAATGGCAGATCAGACCAGCCTGGCGGCGCTGGGCATCGTTGCGCCGCTGCGGCAAATATTGCTGGCGCAAGCGAGCCAAGGCTCCCCGAGGTATGTCGCCCTCGGTAGTGATCGAAGGTATCACCCCCAAAACGCTCAGCTGGACCACTTTTTCCACGTCCTCGATCGTACCGACGGATGTGTCCAGGGTCTCGATTACAAAAGCCACGACCAGGCCCACCACTATCCCCAAAAACGCCCCCATCACCATATTAAGGTTGGAGCGGGTGCCGACCGGAGCCGTGGGTAAAAGCGCCCGGTCCACGATGGAGACGTCCGGCACTTTTTCGGCTTCGTTGATGCGGGATTCCTCCAGGCGTTCCTGAAGCATGCCGTGGATCTTACGATTGACTTCCACCTCGCGCTTAAGCCGATCGTACTCCACTTCCTTGCCGGAAACGCCTTTCAGGTCTTTTTCCAGGCGGTCGATCTGCTGTTGGATCTCCAGCACCTGAGGGTGCTTGAGAGTATATTTTTGCAAAAGTGAAGCCTGCTTGAGTTCCAGGTCCATCAGCTGTTTTTGGACGTCTTCGGAAATGGTTATCCTTTTAGTCTCCTCGCTGAAAGTCTTCAGCCGGTTTTCCGCTTCCTGCAGCCGGCTGGACACCTGGGCCAGCTGGACTTCGATAAATTCGCGCACTTCCCGGGCTTGCTTGTTTTTCTCCAGGCGGTTTTCTTCGATATGGGCCTGGGCCACGGCGTTAGCGGTATCGCGGGCCTCGCTGGGATTGCCGGAAGTAGCGATAATCCGGATAATATTGGTATTGCCGACTTTTTCCGTTTCGATCTGGCCGCCGATCGCATCAATAGCGTTATACACTTTGGCGCCGGGCAGGGCGTTAAATTCGGTTTCGCTGATCAGACCAGCGTAAAGCGCCGCCCGCCTTAAAACGTTCTGGCTCTTGATCACCTTGGCGTGAGTCTCCATGACGTCGGCCGGATTAGAGCTCATCCATTCCATGCTCATCTCAGTATAGGCCTTGCGTTCTTCGATCTTGATGGTCGCGGAAGCCTGGTAGCTGGAGGGTTGGACCCGGTTGTAAATATAGGCGGTGACGCCGAAGATAACGGCGCAGATGACGATTATCGAGGTGCGCTTCTTGATGATGCGCACGTAATCCTGGACGTTCAATTCGTA
>Ga0315289_10002006_pt1 | contig 31581 bp, 28 predicted proteins | sample YL17G11_40_MG_FD_203452 | JGI IMG/M metagenome (GOLD analysis project Ga0315289, IMG submission 203452) | Sediment microbial communities from Yellowstone Lake, YNP, Wyoming, USA - YL17G11_40 | ecosystem: Environmental > Aquatic > Freshwater > Lake > Sediment | place: USA: Wyoming | collected... | reverse complement strand
CTCCCGTTGAGATAGCTCTTCAACTCCCGGATGAGCTCGTGCAGACGAATGATCCGATTATGCGGGCCGAAGAGATAGCCGAAGAGGTGCCTCACATCGAGACGGCGAGTATTTCCACCATCGGCATCTCCGGAGAGGCGGGATTGGGCGTCAGCGTTCGTGTCCTTGGGTCAACAACGAGGTCGAGTATCTCCAGAACCACCTGCCCTATGAGGGGCTGCGAGCCTTCCGGCTCCGCCAGGACATCGAAGTTCCCCGTTCGCCCTTTGATCTCCACCGCTACGATGCCGTAGACGGACTTCAGTTCGGTTTTATCGTTCCCGTACCTGACCCTTGCCTCGCGGATTTTCCTCAACCCGAGCTGGTCCACGACATTCTGAGGCAGTACCACCATCGTCGCTCCTGTATCAATTACCGCCTCAACCTGGGTTGTCCTTTCCGGCTCCAAGAGGTTTGTCAGCTTCACTCTCTCAATCACCTTGCCCATGTGGATGTCTCCGATACCCGCCAGATATTCTACCCGAATTGGCAAAGGAACTCACTGGGCATTATTCTGCGCCTCACGCTTCGCGATCAGCTCCCGAGGCGTCAAGACCAGTTCGTTGGGAATCTCCATGACCGTCTGCGTTCGATCTCCGAAAGCCGCCTCGTCCTCTGCCACGGCTTCTTCCTCGGTTTGCTCCTCATAGTGCGCGAGGACTCTGCGGACTCTCTCTTCATGCCATCCCGAAGGAAACCGCTCTGCTTCATTTTTGGACCAGGATAGTTGTCGCGCCAAGACCGAAGGCAGCTTCATGGGCAGTCGGAATAGCCGCAGGAGCGGCACACGAAGCAGCCTCCTTCCGGCTCGAGTTGTCCACCGCACTGGATGCAGGCGCCCCGCATGAAGTAGGGCGTTTGGTCGCTTGTTTCGTTGACGGGGTCGGCGGATTCGCGGATGGCTCTGGCGATGGCGTCGGCGCAGGAAAGAATCTTGTCGTTCCCGACGCCGACCTGCTTGTGGCAGCATATCCCCGAAAGCTGCTTAACGATTTCTTCTGTCGGGATGCTGCTTCGCCATGCGAGGGAAACCAACCGTCCGATCGCCTCGCACTGGCTTGCGGCGCAGCCACCGGCTTTGCCCATGGTGCTGAACAACTCAAAGAGGCCCTCGCGGTCCTCATTGATTGTCACGTAGAGAGTTCCGCAGCCGGTCTCCATTTTTATCGTACGCCCTTCGAGGACCTTTGGTCGGCTTTTTCTCTGGCGGGCCCTTGTTGGGGCGGCTTTGGACGCTTCGGTCTCACCGGATATTCTGTTGAGGACCTGGGTCTCGCGGCTGCCATCGCGGTAAATGGTCACCCCCTTGCAGCCGAGCTCGTAAGCGAGCATGTAAACCTTCTTGACGTCCTCCTTCGTTGCGGACTTGGGGAAGTTGACGGTCTTCGAGACGGCGTTGTGGGTGAACTCCTGGAATGCGGCTTGCATCCGGACGTGCCATTCGGGCGTTATGTCGTGCGCGCAGGGGAAAACCTTCTTCACTCGCTCAGGAACCTCCTTGAAACCTTCAAGCGACCCGACCCTTGCGATTTGCTGGATGAGCTCCCGGGAGTAGAATCCTTCTTCTCTCGCAATCCTCTCGAAATGCGCATTGACTTCGACAAGCTCGTCGTCGTCCAACACGTTTTTCCGGACGAAGCACACGCCGAAAATCGGCTCAATCCCGCTGGAACATCCGGCGATGATGCTTATGGTGCCCGTCGGGGCGATGGTCGTGAGGGTGGCGTTGCGGAGCTTTTTGGCTCCCGGCTTGTCGTAGATGCTGGCGGTGAAATTCGGGAACGGGCCTCTCTGCTCGGCGAACTCTTCCGACATTCTGCGGGCTTCGGCCGTGATGAAACACATGACCTCTTTCCCAAGCTGAATCGCCTCTTCGGAATCATACGGTATCCCAAGCAAAATGAGCATGTCTGCCCAACCCATAACTCCCAACCCAATCTTCCGGTTCGCGTGAACCATCGCGTGAATTTTCTCGATTGGGAACTCGCTCATGTCTATGACGTTGTCGAGAAAATGCACTGCGGACCGGACAATCCTGCGAAGTCCCTCGTAATCCACTCTGCCGTCCTTGACCGCCTTGGACAGGTTGATTGAACCGAGGTTGCACGCTTCGTAGGGAAGAAGGGGCTGTTCTCCGCAGGGGTTTGTGCTTTCGATTTTCCCGACGTGAGGGGTGGGGTTGTCGGCATTGATTCTGTCAATGAACACGATTCCCGGGTCGCCGCATTCCCAGGCCATCGAGACCATCAGGTCGAAGACTTCTCTTGCGCGCAGGGTATCTACCACTTTGCCATTTCGCGGATTGACTGTCTGATACTCCTGGTCGCTGAGGACCGCGCGCATGAAGTCCTCCGTCGCTGCAACGGAGATGTTGAAGTTGTTCAACTTCGATTGGTCTCGCTTGCACGCGATGAATTCCAGAACGTCCGGGTGCGTAACGTGGAGGATTCCCATATTAGCTCCCCGTCGAAATCCCCCCTGGTTGACGGCGTGGGTGGCGGCGTCGAAAACCTGCATGAACGAGACCGGCCCGCTCGACAGCCCATACGTAGTGCTCACTATGTCGTTCTTCGGCCGCAGATGCGAGAAACAAAAGCCCGTCCCGCCGCCGCTCTTGTGGACGAGGGCTGTGTCCTTCACAGCCTGGAAAATGCTCTCCATGTTGTCTTCGACCGGAAGGACGAAACATGCGGCGAGCTGCTGGAGTCTTCGACCAGCGTTCATCAAGGTGGGCGAGTTCGGCATGAACTCCAGACTCGTGATGAGCCGATAGAACTCCTCCTCCCTCTTCCTGAGATCGGCTTGCTTGTCGTAAAAAGCGTCTGCACGGGCGATGTTCCTGGCCACCCGCCGAAACATCTCAACCGGAGTCTCCGCCGGCATCCCGTTGTCGTCCTTGATCAAGTATCGCCGCTCAAGGACTATCAGAGCGTTTTCCGTCAGGTCGAGCTTCTCCTGCGGGAGACTCGTCTCCGTTTGTTCGGAAGCAATTCTATGGTGAACAAGACGATCCGTCGCTACGTTTCCCACGGCCGACACCTCCCAACATGACGTAAAAGAAAGGCAATGAGTAAGGCTTTATATTGTGGCAGGGCGCCATGCTACCACAATATATTGTATTGTCAAGGGAAAGTTGCATCCAATTTCGACTCCGCGTAACTTGTGTTCCGATAGCTGATAGCGAAACAACTTTCGTATAATTTTCGCCTGTCCGCAAGGAGTTTTTTCGCCCGGGGCAGCCGGTTGTCCGGGGGGTGGAATCAGCGCTTCAAGAAAGGGTATCCCAAGGTATAAGATCTGCAAAACACGGCCAGTTTGAAACCGAAAAGAAGGAGGAGGCAGGTGATGAAAACCTCAACGGTTCTGAGAGTTGAGCGATGGTCTGGGCTTTTCGGAATGCTCCGATTTTGTGCGCTGGGGGTCCTTTTATCGTGTGCCCTCGGTAGTGTTTTGGGGATTCCTTCGGCGGCCGCACTGACGGCGGAGGGCATTCCGTCGCGGACGGTCCCGCTACAGTTTGGTGTGAACATTCATTTCGTCGAGCCGAGGGAGAAGGACATTCAGATGATTGCGGACGCGGGATTCCGGTTCATCCGAATGGATTTCACCTGGAGCCGCGTCGAGCGCGAAAAGGGAAAATACAATTTCTCCGGCTACGAACGTCTCGTGAGCTCGCTGGCGAGTCGGGAGATTCGCCCCCTCTTCATCCTTGACTACGGCAACAGTCTCTACGAGGACGGTCTCGCCCCGCGCAGCGAAGAAGGCAGAGGGGCATTCTGCAAATTTGCCGCGGCAGCCGCGAGGCGCTTCGCCGGGAAAGGGATTCTTTGGGAAATCTGGAACGAGCCAAATCTTAACCAGTTCTGGAAACCTGCGGCGAAGGCGGAGGACTACTGCGCGCTGGCGGTCGCGGTTTGCAGGGCCCTGCGAGACGCAGACCCCAAATGCACCATCGTGGCGCCGGCGACCTCGCAAATAGACCTGAAGTTCATCGAGAAGGTTTTTCAGGCGGGGATACTTCAGTGGCTCGACGGTGTGACGGTTCATCCCTATCGGATGAATCAGCCGGAATCTGTCACGCCGGAGTATCAAAGGCTGAGGGAGCTGATTGACAAATACGCGCCGCCCGAGAAGAAAGGGCTGCCCATTCTGTCGGGAGAGTGGGGATATTCGCTGTGGCATTACGGGGGAGTGCCTTTCTCTCCTGAGAAGCAGGCTTCGTACATCGCGCGGCAATTCCTGGTCAACCTGATGAACGACGTCCGATTGAGCATCTGGTACGACTGGCACGACGACGGCCCAGACCCAAAGGAGACCGAGCACAACTTCGGGATAGTCACGTACACCTACGAGCTAAAGCCCTCGTATCTCTCGGCGAAAACCCTGCTGCATACGCTGAAGGGGATGAGCTTTGTGCGGCGCATCAAGCTCGAATCACCGGACGACTACGCGCTCCTATTCTCCGACGGGAAGAGCGAAACCATCGCCGTCTGGACGGCTGGCGAAATCCGTGGCGTCTCGCTGCCGGTGAAGGGTAAGCGAGTGCGCATTATCTCGATGACAGGAGAACATCGTAACGTCGAGGCGCCGGAAGGGCGCCTGGACATGGAAATCGCCCAAAATCCCCAGTACGTGGTAACCGCTGACTTTCCGGCGAAAATAGGGAACCGCAGAGTCCGCTGAGAGCGCAGAGGGAGGAATCTGTAGTCTTCTCCATTCCCTGCGTTCTCTGCGCTCTCTGCGGTGAGCTCCGCCCTTGACTGACGGATTACGAAGAAGGCGAAAAAAGGCTTGCCGTCCCATGGGTGGATTGATATACTTTCGCCCTGGCAGGAAGGAAATAGACTATTCTCACCTATGGTCGTCGGTCTCATTTTGAAGCAGCAATGAGCGCCATGGCACAGCGAAATAAACGTGTGCGTTTCCGCGGCGCCGGAGCTTTTCACCCAACCGTGCTGCCCACCGAGAGCTGCCGCGGTTTACCCGGAGCGTCGTGGCAAGCACTTCCCACAGAGGTCTCATTTCCGGCTCTGTCCGCAGGCTGTCGGGCACACCGACCCGATCGAGGAGGGGGCATTTGAGCCGCTTTGTCTTGTGAGAAATCCATGAGAGAGATTTCGGTCGGAGAGGTGAGAATCGGGGACAAAAGCCCGCTGGCGCTGATTGCCGGTCCATGCGTCATCGAAGATGCAGAGGAGTGTTTCCGCATCGCGTCCCACCTGAAGACTCTAACCGAGCAGCTTGGCATGTCGTTCATTTTCAAGTCTTCCTACGACAAAGCGAATAGGTCCTCCGTCAACTCCTACCGCGGTCCCGGTCTCAAAAAGGGGCTGGAGATTCTCTCGAGAATCCGCTCGGAGCTTTCCGTCCCCGTCCTGACGGACGTCCACTGTCAGCTCGACGTGGAGATGGTTGCCGCCGCCGTTGACGTCGTCCAGATTCCCGCGTTTCTGTGCCGCCAGACCGATTTGGTTCGGGCGGTTGCAGAAAGAGCTCGCGTAGTGAACGTCAAGAAGGGTCAATTTCTATCCCCGTGGGACGTGAAGAATATCGTCGAAAAAATCGAGAAAGCGGGGAATCGCAACATCCTGCTAACGGAGCGGGGAACTTCCTTCGGCTACAACTGGCTGGTAACCGATATGAGAGCAATACCGATCATGCGGTCGTTCGGCTATCCTGTGGTCTTCGATGCCACGCACAGCGTCCAGAGGCCCGGCGGCCTGGGGGACGCGTCCGGCGGCGATAGGGAATTCGTTCCTTGTCTGACAAGGGCGGCGGTCGCAGCGGGATGCGATGCTCTTTTCCTGGAGGTTCACCCTCAGCCGGACCGTGCGCTCAGCGATGCGTCGAGCATGCTGCCGCTCGACGAACTGCCTCCGCTTTTGAAAGAGGCGCTCGCAATAAGGCAGGCCATCAACCCTCTCCGAGGCCCGGAGCCAAAAACATGAGAACCAAGCTAAGAGAAAATGAAACTATCGTCATGGTCACGAAGAGACATCCTGTAACCATCATCTGGCTTTACGCGGCGACGATAGCGCTTCTGGTGCTGCGGCTGTGGCTTCCCACAACGAGCGTCAAACCGATAGCCCCCTACTTCGGATACGTCTTAGTTGCGGTTGTGCTTATCTCGATAGTCAAGACATGGTCTCGTGAAAGGGACATCTGGGTCGTTACCGATCAGCGGGTCGTGGACGAGGCGGGGATTTTCACGATTCGCTCAATGGAATGCCCGCTCGATAAGATAACGAACGTTATGATAGCTCAGTCCGTCCCCGGTCGGATTCTCGGCTATGGCAAAATCCAGATTCAGACCGCAGGAGAAGCCGGCCTCAACGAAGTGGTGAAAGTGATGAGGCCGAGACTGTTCCGCAACGCCATCTTCGAGCAGCAGGAACGGTCCCGCGAAAGAATGATGCAACTCCGAGCAAAGATGGAGGCCGGACAGGCTATGGAAGAGGGCGAGATGAAGGAATGCCCTTTCTGCGCTGAGAGAATCAGAGCAAAAGCTGTCGTTTGCCGATTCTGCAACAGGGAGCTTCCTCGTGAAGGGCAGGAGCAGCCCAGGGGATGACCATTGGCGCGGCCGCTCTTGAAGCTGGCTCTGGCAACAACATGAGATTTCAGAACGTTCGCAGGGAGTTGATAAAGTTCGGGAAACGAATCGCCCGCGAGCGGCTCGTCGTCGGCCCGGGTGGCAACATTAGCGCCCGCATGAGTGGCGTGATGCTCGTCAAGGCAAGCGGAATCGCCTTCGAGGACGCTACGGAACAGGACTTCATCCCGGTTGAAATCGAAAGCGGAAAGGTCCTTGAGAAGCGGCGCAGGCCAAGCTCGGAGCTTCCGATGCACCTGGCATGCTATCGAGTACGGGACGATGTGAGGGCTGTTGTCCACACTCATTCTCCCTTTGCCACGGGGGTCGCCAGCGCCGGAGCGACGCTTCGTCCGATGTCCCCGGACTTTGTCGCTGTCATAGGAACAGAGGTTCCAACTCTGCCCTTCGTGATTCCTTGCGGTGATGAGCTGGCTGACGTCGTCTCAGAGGCGATTGCGAAGGCGAACGCAGCGCTCCTGACGAATCACGGGGTTGTGGCAGTGGGGGCAAACCTCCGGGAGGCGTTCCTGAGAGCAATGCTTATCGAGGAGGCAGCGGTGGCCCTCGTCGCGGGAACCATAATGGGGAAAGTGCGGTTCTTAAGCGACGAAGAAGCAGCCCGGATTCGCGGCCTCGAGAAGGTCCAGTATCGAGTCGAAGTGCTGAAAAAAGGAAAATGAGTTCCTCCGCGCCAGACCCAACTCCAAGTGCTTTCTGGCAGGCAGGGTATATGACTCTTGCTCGCTTCTCTTTCTCTGAAAAATGCTCTTGTTGGCCGGCGAGCGCGCTGCGGCGCATCGTCGGGAGCAAGGGCCGATGGCAGTTCCCGGCACAAGACGGGAAATCGCACCATGGGATGGAAACCACAAGACACTCCAACGCCGAAGGGAGATACAGTTAACTTCTCCAGGGTCACAGGCGTTGGGAAGGAACGGGAGGTTTGAACTCATGCAAAAAAAGAAGAAAGCCGGGCGACCAAAGCCGAGGAACGTGTGGGAGATTGACCCCGCTACCAGGGTTCACGGGCAGCGCACGGCCTACGACCGCGACAGAGCGAAACAGGAAGTGAAGAAAGGGCTGTGGGACGAAGAGGAAGAACTGGAGGAGGAAGAAGAGGAAGAAGAAGAATGACTCGCCGGCGCGCCGCAGCGATGTCGGCGAAGAGGGAGCGGGAAGTCGCGTGATAGAGTGCGGCCGGGCGTTTGGTCCGGCCGGGCAGGGGAAAGAGGTTTCCGCGTCTCAGAGACGGGTGCAGCGTCTTTAAGTTTGCGACCAATAAGCTTACTGGCCTTTCAGGACAATCCGCATTGACATAGGCAGTTACGCACGTTTCGGACATTGGGCAGATGTTTCACCCGGCGCGCGGCCTGTCCCCGTTCGGCCAAAAGATTAAATTTTTGTTGAAAAGGGCCAACCGGCAAGTCATAATTCACAAGGAGCGTCAAGGGCCCTGGCCCCGGTTCTCGTCGGGGCCAGTGCCATGTATAGGCAAAATGTTGGGCACAATGACGGAACAAACTCGCAGTGAGGGGGTAGCACTATGGCAGATGTTTCTCGCGACATAATGACGGAGCTGGAGGCCGACGTACTGAAAAGCGTACAGGCGCTGCCTTCGCGGCCGAACGTGATCGAGCTTGACGCGGAAGTAATCCGCTCCGAGGCCGAAAGGCACGGAACGAAAACAAACTTCGGGAACTACAATTTCGTCTCAAGCGTCAAGAACAGGAGCGCGGGGGCAACGGTTTACCTTGGAGGTCCCGATGTCGAGTTAAGGAAATTGAACGAGCACCAGAAGCAGATCATCCGCAACCTTCCGACGACGCTCGGAAAGCTGCACGAATATTTCAAGCATACCCCCATCATCCGCCTCAAGAGGTTCATGGGTCAGAACCGTCATTTCGTCCCGCAGTGCAAGTTGTACGTTTCGCTCCAGAAGAAGGAGTCCATACGCCTGACGTACTATTTCTCGATTTCGCTGTTCGAGAAAGCCCCTGGGGCAGGCCCGGACCTCTCCCTTGTTTACGTCCCCGAATGGCTGGAGACCAGTCGGCAGATTCTGGTTTTCCCCCGGGCCGGCATCACGTACGTTCTCGGAACCGACTACTACGGCGAAGTCAAAAAAGGCTTCCTTCGCATGGGGATGTGGCAGGCTAAGCAGCAGAACAAGCTCGGCCTCCACGCGGGAACCAAGACGCTCGTCGCCAGAGACCGCCACGGAAAACTTCGGCGCTACGGCATGATCCTCTTCGGGCTGACCGCGACGGGGAAGACCACACATTCCTGCCACGACCATGGCTTGACGAAGAAAGGAGAGTCGGCGAGGGTTCTCCAGGACGACGTCGTGTTCCTGTGCAAAGACGGGACAGCCTACGGCACCGAGAGGGGCTTTTATGTCAAGACGGAAGGACTCGACCCCGAGTCGCAGCCGGCGTTGTATCGAGGCTGCACCGACCCCAACACCCTCTGGGAAAACGTCATGGTGGACTATGAGGGGAACGTCCACTTCGACGACGATTGCATGACCGGCAACGCAAGGGCCATGGTCCGAAGGGATGACCTCGGGAGGAAATGGATCGCCCCTGGAATTGACTTGCCTCCGGTGAGTGAGCTCGATGGGCTTCTCGTGGCTTTCATCACCCGGCACAACACCGTCGTGCCAATTGCCTCCAAGCTCACCCCGGAACAGGCGGCGGGCGCTTTCATGCTGGGAGAGTCGGTTGAAAGCACAGGGGGCGACCCCAGGAAAGCCGGTCTGCCGGTCCGGGTTGTAGGAACCAACCCCTTCATCATCGGCGACGACGCAGAGGAAGGGAACTGGTTTTACGAGTTCCTCAAGGCCAACGAACACAAAGTTCAATGTTATCTCCTCAACACGGGCGGAATCGGCGAGATAAGGGAGCAGGGAGAAGACGGAATCCCGCTTATCAAACAAGGCGTTACCCGCGTGCAGATTCCGGAGATGGCTGCGGTCATTCGCGGGATCGCCCAGGGGACGATTGAATGGGGCGACAACCACCTCTGGAGGGTGCAGGTCCCCAAGAAAGTTGACGGGGTGGACATTGGCCGGTTTGAGCTGCACAGGTTCTACCTTCCCGCGACCATAGAAAGGCTCTCGACACAACTGAAGCGGGACAGAGTCGAGTATCTCGAGCAGTACCCGAATCTCGATCCTGCGGTAATCAGGGCGTACAAATTCTGAGTCTCTGAGGCGAACAGCAGTGCTCTCGGCGATGGGCGGGGCGGAGCGCTGCAAACATTCGAAAAGAGCATGCGTGAATTGGTCTGTGAAGCAATGGGCCGAGGAGAGCTCATTGCTTTTGTGCAGACCCGGGAAAATGGCGCGATTTCGGTTGCAGGAGCCCTGAGAATAAGAATAACCATCTCTCTGCAAGCCATGTTTGCTTGTCAAGCATAAGTCGCGGGAACAAAGTGCAGCAGACGAATAAACCCGCCGCCCAACCCGCTAAGACAACCCCTGAGGAGGATGAGCGCAAGAAGCTCGAGCTCGCGGTCGGGAAATTCGGCGCAAAGCCACGCCTGAAGGGGAAGATGATTAACGCCATTTTTGTTACGGCGGTGTGCGGGGCTTTCGTCGCGTCTGTCATGGCCACGGGGACTTTCCGAACAGCTTTCATAGACATTGGGCTTGTTCTGATTTCCCTGAAGCTCGCCTATCATCTCCATACGGAAGCCAGGGTCAATCACGCCCAATTCTGGATAATGACTGCCATCGAGGACCGCCTCCTCGACGTTATGAGAGAGCTCCGCGAACTCCGGAAGCAGATTCGCCAACCGCCTGCCGAAAGACAGCCGGACGCCCCGTCGGATTCCGCAACGGCACAGGCCACCGACCTTCAGAAGAAAAGCTGAGGAATAGCCAGCGCTGGTAGTGCAGCGCCCACCCCCGGTCGCAGCCATCGGGCGCGCTTGCGCATGAAGCTCCTCGCGAGCGTGACGCCCGTGCCACGTCATGCAGCCACACCCCACCCAGACAGACGACTTGTTCCTAAACGAAGTATATGGTAGCCTATGCCGAATTCTGGGTCCCGGCGTCGTGCTGCGGCTGGCTTGACGACCAGTGGGCAAACGATTTCACCGCCCCGGAAACCGGCGTGAGACCGCTTCCCCGCACAAAAGGCCGGGGTCGGATTCATCGCGCCCTCTGGATCGCCGGTGAAAGCGCAAGTTCAAAGGGCGCGCACGTCGTTGACGAGATGCCGAACCGCCTCACACTTGCAGGAGGTTGAAGCATGCCTGAAACCGAAACAAGTGCACCTGCTTCCTTCCCCGAACCCCCACCGGAGCTCCGTTCGCGAAACCGGCTGAAGCTGCTGGCCTTTTTCGGTCCGGGGGCAATCATGGCGTCGGTCACAATTACAAGCGGTGAGACGCTCTTCGCTTCTCGTTCGGGGGCGATTTTCGGGTACACGATGCTGTGGTGCCTTCTGGGCGTTGCCATTATGAAAGGCATACAGGTCTATGGCGGGATGCGTTTCCTGGTGGTAACGGGTTACCATCCCATGGAAGGCTGGGCTTACCTCCCGGGTCCGCGAGCATGGTGTCCGATACTGATAGGTATCCTGAGCCTTGTGTGTTTCCCCTTTTGGCTTTCCGGTTTGCCGAAGATGCTCGGGCAAATCACTAACTGGGTGTGCGGCCTCCAGAGGCACGAAAACGCCCAGACTCTCGAGCGATTATGGGCCACGTTTTACATCGCCTTCGCAGTCACCATAACGCTCCTTCAAACCTACAATTTCTTAGAGAAAGTGCAAACGGTCATCCTGGTGACCTTGCTGGTTTCCATATTCGTGGCGGTCATTGCTTCTAACCCGGACTGGCTCGCCGCTCTCTTGGGTGCAGTGAAGCCGAGCCTTCCGCACTACTCCGATTGGGTCGTGCAGAAATACCCGAATGTTACCAGGCGTGCTCCCTGGGTGGAGATAAGCACCTATATGGGCGCGCTCGGCGGAGGAACCTACGACTACCTCGGCTATGTCGGGATGCTCAGGGAAAAAGGCTGGGGGATGATTCAGCGAGTTGGGCGATTGATCCCGCTTCGTCAACTCAAGTCTTCCCTTCCCGCCGATAAAGCGGAAGTTGAGAGAGGCCGAACATGGCTTCGGGCGCCCGCCATAGATTGCTCTATCTCGTTCGCCTGCGTGCTGGCGTTTAGCGCGGCTTTTCTGATTCTTGGGGCCGTGATTCTCAACCCGATAAGAACCGTCCCGGACGGCACAGAGCTTTTCAATCATCAGGCGCTTTTCCTCACCCGAATCCACGAGAGCCTCGTTTACCTTTACCAGGTGGGGGTATTCATGGCTTTCTTTGGGACGATTATCGGAGCGTACGAGATTTACACCCGGACAACCGCCGAATGCCTTCGTGGAGTCTGGAGGCGAGGGGAGGGCGTTCCGCTCCGGTGGGTTCGTTTGGGGGTCGTAATTTACACCGGGGCTGTCGGGCTTTTGCTCGTCTGGACCGTTCGAGACCCCGTCAAGATTGTGACAATCCCGGCGCTATTGGGAGGGGTCTTCGCCTGCGGTCTATGGTGCTTTGCAGTGCTGTGGGCGGAGCGACGCTTTCTACCCCAAGCATATCGGATGAAGACCGGGTTGTTTGTCCTGACGATAATCGCCGGAACTGCTATGACCGTATTCGGCGCCGTGGCTATCTGGCTCCATTTCGCGCCAATGATAAAGAATCTGATAAAGGCCATTCTGTGATATTTGGCCGCGTCGCGCGTTTGAGACACTTAACAGAATTTGAAAGGAAAGCCCATGCAAACTGAGGTCGGTATTGTGCTGTTCGTGTCGCTTGCCTTCGCAGTGAGCCAGGCGTCCGCGGGTGGTCCGCGAAAGCCAACCGCAACGGAGGGCGGCCGTGTGAAGACCGCTCAGCTCTCGTCGGAAGAGGTGAAAGAGCTTTGCCGCCCGAATCCGGAGATTCCCCACGGCAAGACTCACACGGAGACCTTTGTCTGCAAAACAACAGGCATCACGAAGAAATGCTGCATCTGGACGCCCCCCCAATACGAGAAATCGAAAAAGAAATATCCCGTGCTTTATCTTCTTCACGGCATCGGCGACGATGAAACCGGCTGGCGGGTGAAGGGAGCAGCCGACAACATTCTCGACAATTCCCTGGCCAAGGGGCGCATGAAACCCATGATCGTAGTCATGCCCAATGGGTTCGTCAGCGGAGAGGCGCCTGAGGAGAAAGTGAAGGGAGGAGGAGTAGCCTGGAAACAGATGCCCGCTGCTGCGAAGTTCGACGACTACTTAGTGAAAGATGTCATGCGGGTCGTCGAGAAGAAGTACCGCATCGAGGGCGACCGAGAACATCGCGCTATCGCCGGGCTTTCCATGGGAGGAAAGCAGGCGCTCGACGTCGGTTTGAATCACCTGGAGCTTTTCTCCTCCATCGGCAATTTCAGCGGCGCCGTTCACCGAACGCCGGCGACCGAAAAACATTTGGTTCTCAAGAACGCAAAGCTCCTCAACGGCCGCTTGAAGGTTTTCTACCACGCCTGTGGGAAAAGCGATTTCCTTTTCAAGGCCAATAAGAGGTGCGTAGATGAGCTGAATGCCGCTGGCATTCGACATATCTGGCGGGAGATGGAAGGCGCTCACACATGGCCGGTCTGGGAAGCATGCATCGTGGAAATCCTCCCGCTTCTTTCGCGAGCAATGGAATAGGATAGATAGCTCAATCACAGCGTGCCGCTGCAAAGCCGACCCTTGAGAAGGTCAAATATGCGCACCGGGGTTCACAAATGAATCAGTCGAGCAGGACGGTAAAAAGGTATCCGACAATCGGCGCCTGCGGCCTCGACTGCGGCTTGTGCCCGAAGTATTACACCGTCGGGAAATCGAGGTGCCCTGGCTGTTGCGGGCCGGACTTTTTTAATAAGCACCCATCGTGTCCCTACATAACCTGCTGCGTGAAGAAAAGGAATCTTGAGGTGTGCGGCGAGTGCCCCGAATTCCCCTGCGCGAAGTTCAAGACTCCCGCGGAGTATCTGGCCCTCGAGACTCCCGCTTATCCAGCTTACAGGAATATTCTGCCAAATCTGAATTTCATCAAGGAACACGGAATCAGGTCGTTCATTCGGCAACAGCAGAGGCGAATCAAAATCCTCGAGAGAATGATAGCGAATTTAAACGATGGAAGGTCGAGAAGCTTTTTTTGCAGAGCAGCGGCCTTGCTGGAGCCGGCAAGCGTAAAGAGCTTGTTAGATAAAGCAGCCAAGAGGACCAAAGCAGCCAGTGTTCAGGCGAACGATGTCAAACCCGGAGCGCTGATTCTCAGAAGTCTTCTGGATGAAGCTGCCGCCGGGCAGGGCATCGAGTTAAGGCTAAAGGCGCCTCCGAAGCGTAAAGGCTCGTCATCGTAAGCCCAGAGATAGGGAGAAAGTTTATGAAGTGGTTTGTTGTCATCGCAGCGTTGTTAGCGGCGTTGCTCGCGGGCCACGCCGAGGGCTCCGAGGAGATCAAGCCTCTCGAACTCGGCAGCCCGGCACCAGATTTTGAGCTGCCGGGCGTGGATGGAAAGAATTATCGCCTGAAAGATTTCGCCGACGCCAAGCTTTTGGTAATGATATTCACCTGCAATCATTGCCCGACCGCACAAGCATACGAGGAGCGAATTAAAAAGCTTGTCTCCGACTACAAGGAAAAAGGAGTGGCGCTCGTCGCCATTTCTCCGAACGACCCGCTGGCGGTTCGCCTGGACGAGCTTGGCTATACCGACCTGAGCGATTCTCTTGAGGAGAACAAGATTCGGGCGAAAGACCACGCATTCAATTTCCCCTATCTCTACGACGGGGATAAGCAGGAAGTGTCTGAAGCTTACGGTCCGCGCGCGACTCCACACGTTTTCATCTTTGACAAGGACCGAAGACTGCGCTATCGAGGAGGCATTGATGATTCTGAAAGAATAGACCGGGTCAAAAAGCATCACGTCCGGAACGCCCTCGACGCCCTCTTAGCCGGCAAGGAGATTCCGGCAAACGACACTCCCACGTTCGGCTGCTCAATCAAGTGGTCGAGCAAGCGCGACTCAGTGAAGGAGTGGATGAAGAAGGCGGCCGCTGAGGAAGTCCGCGTCGAGAAAATCGGCCCGGATGCCGTCAAGGCTCTCTTGAAGAACGAGTCAAACAAGCTGCGCCTCATCAATTTCTGGGAGACCCGCTGCGGGCCATGCCAGACGGAATTCCCCGAGTTGGTGACAATCAACCGGATGTACCGCGGGCGGAATTTTGAAATGGTCACCATCAGCGTTGACGATCCCGCTCACGAGGAAAAGGTTCTTTCGTTCCTGAAGGGCCACCAGGCTTCCTGCCGAAACCTCCTTTTCGAGAACGCGGACAAAAATCTCCTCGTCGAGGCAACGAACAAGGAGTGGATGGGGGCTGTGCCCTTAACTCTGCTGGTTCGCCCCGGCGGTGAGATCGTGTACAGGCAGCTCGGGCCGATTGACCCGCTGGAAGCAAAGCGCGCTGTCGTCAAGATTCTCGGCCGCACGTACTGAACTGGGCTAAAAATCGCCCCGGTGCAAGGCGGAAAATCCACTGTTGCGCCCCGCCCTCTCCCAGACTTACCTTTTCACGACGACGGCTGTGAGCGCCCCTTCGTCTTTTGCCTGATTCGTATGGTGAATGCCTCGCGCGGATTCTTCACGAGAATCTGCCGTATCTCCCCGTCGGTGAACCCTGCTTCCTTCAGCGCGGGAACGAACTTCGTGAACAACGTCTCAAACGGGCGAAAGTTCCCACCGCCGGGCTCGCCAACCGCGTACCAGCCCGCATCCTGTGAGACGAGAACCCTGTTGAGGACACCGCGCTCCTTCATCGCTTTCACCATTCCGACGCAGGCGGCTACCGTCTCAAGACCGACATTGTCTATCTCAATCCACGCCCCGGCCTTCGTGGCTTTGGCGCGCGACTCGGCATCCCACCCGTTTTGCGCATGAACCCAGATGAACGCGCTCGCGTCCACTCCTTCCTCGGCGAGAATCGTTAGCTCGCCAAGCGCCGCCTCGGTGTCGCCGGTATGGGCCGCGATGCTCAAGCCGGTCCTGAGGTGCGCACGACATGCAGCCCTTATAAGCTTTTCATCAATCGCCGACAGCGCTCCGGCATCCACTCCTGTCTTAATGAACCCGGGCCGAATCCCTGTGCCTTTAATTCCTTCCTCCCATTTGCGCTGCCACCGAGCGGCAAGCTGGTCGGCAGTCTCTTTGTGGGCATGAGCAGGGACGAATTTGTCGTTTGCCGCGCCGTAGTATCCGGTGTTGGTGAGAATGTTCAGCCCGGTGCTTTCCGACAGTCGCTTCAGCAGTTGTGCGTCTCGCCCAATGTACGCAGGAGTACATTCGACAAACGTCCGGCAGCCGCGCTTTTTCACCCGCTGGAGAAACGGGAGAATGACCCGGAACGCTTCCTCTGCGTCGTACCTGTCACGGCTAACCTTGTCTGCCCCGATGAAGTCAACAAGGGCGTGCTCGTGGACAAGAGTGACGCCCATGTCATTCCGAGAAATCGGGCCAAGCACCGTCATGACGCTCCCCTGAGCCTTCACTGATTCGGATGCCAAGCTGCGGCGGCCGCGCACTGACATCCATGCGACACCAGCCGTTTTTATGAATTCACGACGATTCATCGTTGCCCGCGACCTTTCTTAGAAACACACACCTCGATGGTTATCTCTCAGCAGAACAACGAGCATCACCTCGAAAAGGCTATCGGCGGCGAAACGCCGGGACTGCCGGCTCAGCGCAAGGGCCCTTGCGCAAAGCCTCCAGAATCTCATCGGACAGGTAATCATAACCGAAGAGGGAAAAGCCGCGGATGCCCATTGACATGACCATGGAAATCTGCTCCATGACGAGCGACGCGCCGCGCGCAGTTGCTCCCCGGCTCGAGCGAACGTAGAGAGAGAGCCCCGTCGCCAGCCTCGAATCATCCTTCATGCCGTCGAGGAAATTCTGCTCGTTTTTCCGAAGCTCCAGAGTATCCATCGTGTAATCCATCGGGAGAATCACGTCGAGATAGCCTGCATCAGCCCACCGGGGAGCGTCCTGCCCCTGGCGCCCTCCGCTGACGAGATTGGAGAAGACAGCCGCGGACATGATAATTGCCTGGCGCATCTGGCGAGCGCGCTGCCCCGTCTCACGGACGATTTTTCCAACCGCGTTTTGGTTCCATTTCGCCCATTCGTCCTCGGTCGCCTTCTCGATGTCGCGGCCAAACATCTTCGCGAACCCTTGACGACATCGCTCACAATAACAATCAGTCATAGTGCGGATGTAGTCGAGGTGCAGACCGTCCACGCGGTATCTCTTCGCGACATCAAGCATCATATCAACGACGAACTTTTGATACTCCGGGTTGTGTAAATCGGCGGGAACGGCTGAATCCCTCGCGGCGAAGGGCTTTCCGTCTTTGCCCACGACGGCGAACCCGGGATACCGTTGAAAGCCCGGCCCACGGCCTCCGGCGCCCTTTGTCCCGAAATAGGCGACGCAGAACCACGGGTGAACTTCCAGACCCGCCGCATGAGATTTCTCGACGAGAAACGCCAACGGGTCAAATCCCTTCGGCACGAACTCCTCCATCGGAAGTTTTTCCGACCGAAACATGGCATAGCCCCGGACGTACACGATGGGGACGACAACGTTGAGGTTGGCTTTCTTGATGCGAGCAATCATCGCTTTGGTTGCTTCCGGCGTGGCGAAATCGCGAGCATGAACCCAGACCGCCCGTGTTTCAATGACCTTTCCACCGGGCGTTCGACGAGGTTCATTTTTGGGAACAGCCTCTACGGGCGCCGTGTCGGCTGCTCTTGATTTATCGAACTGAAACGTTCGCGCCGTTTCACGGATAACTCTTCCTGTGGCTGTCTTTGCCGTGACCGCAGCCTTCACGACGACGCTTCTCGGTGACTTGACCTCTTCGGGGAAGACTCCTTCGAAGACGCCGAGGGGCTTGTCCAGAAAATCGAACATGGGACGAAGAGGAATTGGCCCGGACTTGCCGTCGGTCCCCCAGACCACGGCGGTCATCCGGGCTCGAGGGACGGGAAACGTCTCGCCATCCGCATCCTTCACTAAGAGGCTCACGCGAAACTTCCCGCCCGGCGCCCAGGACGAAGCGATGGAACCGAGGCTCAGCTCAAAGTGCTTCAGGTCCGCGAGCGTGAAGGTCAACTCCCGCTTGACTTCTTGCGAATTCCAGAAAGGGTTGGGCTCCACCACGTCGAGCCATCTGTCGGTCTTCGTGTCAACTATCAGGAAATATGACCGCCCACGAATGCCGCAAAGGCCCTTCTGCAACGATGAGCCTCGGGCTAAATTGACCGTCAAGCTATCCGCTCGAGCGACAGCGCTGCCCGACTTTGCTAAGTGTATTCCCTCGCGGCTGTGAACGCCGGAAAGAGCGCTCATCGTGTGGTTGTACAGCGACCAATACTCCGAGCCGAACCGCGAATCGAGAAGAATTGGCGCGGACTTAAGAACTTCGTACGAGATTTCAATCTCCGCAGGAATCTCCTGGCTTTGCTGAAGATGAACCAGAGAGGCTGGCATTGAAACCGATAGGAACCTTACCTTCCCTCCGCCGCGATAGGGCTGGCGCCCTTCCGCGCCTTTGCCGATGACATCCAGGACACGTCCATCGTCCTGTGCCCCGAACACAAGACGCACGAGAGCGGCGATTGACAAAATGAAACTCCACAGGGAACACCTTCCGCGCATAGCGTTTTCCCTTTCCGAGGTCCTGGTCTGAGGCGGCAACTTTGTCCCGATTACTATCGTCGGACACAGTCTCCATGTCAAGGTCGGCTTGAAGGTGTGGGTATGTTAAGGAGTATTGTGGGTCAATGCCCGGATCAAGAAGCCAGGCTGAAGCCTGCTGGAGCAGAAGGCTACGAGGCCAAGGTCCCCACGGGCTGAAGGCCGGCGAGGACACTACACTTCGGGGGCAGTGCACGCGACGAGGTGCGGAAAGCCAGTGGCGAGCATCCTCCCTCGACCGCTGGGACGTAGCCACACCCCAACTTGAGGCGGAAGGTCAAACGAGGCATTCGCCTATTTTCAGAGCCGACGGCCAGTCAGCCGATGAAAACTCCCTCTTGTCCGAAAAGGCCCGCCATATTATTGTGTAGCACGTGGGACACGTCCGCGCCGCGGCGAAGCGAATCAGCGCGGCGCAACGAGCACCGAAACCTTTGAGAACGTTCACCATACTTAAGGAGAGAAACAATGTCGTCGAAATGCCAGTCTCGTCGTGATTTCCTGAAGAACGCGGCTATGGGGATTGCAGGAGCTGCACTCGCAGGGACAACCGCACGCACATACTCAGAAGCTCTCGGCGCGAACGAGCGGATTCGGATCGGCGTCGTCGGGTGCGGTTCGCGGGCGCGCGGGGCTTTGATCAGGGAAGTCCTCCAGTTTGCGAAGGAGTCGAACGTCGAAATCGCAGCCGTCTGCGACATCTGGCAGCAGGCTCGGGAGGAGGCCGCCGCCATGATAAAGAAAACGACCGGTCAGGAGCCGAAGAAGGTGAAGTACTATTATGAACTCCTCGCCGCCAGCGATATCACTGCATTCATCATCGCCTCCTGCGACCACCAGCACGCCCGAATGCTGACCGCCGCCGCGACAGACGGCAAAGACGCCTATGTCGAAAAACCTCTCGCAATGAACATGGAGGAGCTTATCGAGGCGGTGGACATGGTCAAACGAACGAACCGCATCGTCCAGGTTGGGACCCAGTTGAGAAGCTGGCCATCGTTCGCGGGATGCAGAGCGTTTGTCCGGACGGGGGCGCTCGGCAAGATTTCCAAGATTGCCCAGGTTCGCAACGGCTACCTCCCTTACTGGCACGGGTACGTTCGCCCAATAAAGGAATCCGATACGGACTGGAAGGCTTTTCTCGCGGACAAGCCCCATCGCCCGTGGGACCCCGACCAGTACACCGCCTGGTACGGATACCGCGATTTCTCAAGCGGCCCAGTCGGCGGGTTCATGAGCCACTTCATTGACCTGGTTCATTACATTACCGGCGCAAAGTTTCCCCGCTGCGCCGTCACCCTCGGCGGCACCTACGTCTATAAGGGACCCCGGACCGTCACCGACAGCGTCCATACGCTTCTCGAATACCCGGAGGAATTCATGGTCAGTTACTCGACCAGCTTCGGCAACGGCAGCGGCAACTACACGAAATTCTTTGGGACAAAAGGCGTCCTCGACGCCACCAACTGGGAAACGCCTGTCGTCAGCGGAGAAGGAAGCGAGGACCCGGACCGAGTCAAGGAGGCGATGCCCGTCCGCCACGTCGAGATGCCCCACCACATGCTCGATTGGCTGACCTGCCTTCGGACGCGAAAAGAGCCCAACGCCAACATTGACGCAGGCTACCAGCACGCCGTTGCGTGCATCCTCTCCGACATGGCCTACGTCGAAGGCCGCCGCATGGTCTACGACCCGGAGAAGCGCGAAATCCACGCCGGCTGATGTATCGTGAATGCCTTTTATCCAGTTCACCGAGCCGAAAGGTATGGCCTCAGTCTCGGGAGGGACTCACCGCAGAGAACACGGAGACCGCAGAGGAATGTCAGACGGGATTAACAGGATTTTCCGGGTCATCCGGTCCATCCTGTTATCCTGTCGAAATCCTGGCTTCCTCTCTCCGACCTCCGCCCCCCACAAGTGAGGCAATACAGCCGAAAGCCAGTTAGCCCTTCCCGTCGGCGAGGAAATCCCATATCATATGCACGACACAAGGACACGATTCTGGCAGTAAGGTTCAATGAAAGGGAGAAGAATGAAGCGGTTTTGCATTTTGCTTTTGTTCATAGGTGTTGCTTTGTTCGGATGCGGAGGTGGCGGCGGCAGAAAAATAGTGGAGCCGCTCAACGTCGAGGGAAAATGGCTCGGCGAGATGGACCATACCATCAACGGCGTATTGCGCCATTACGGGATAGCTCTCGTTCTTTTCCAGGACGGTGCACACGTCACGGGGGGGATGATTCTCGAATCTGACACCGACGGGCACAGCGGCCATATTGACGGCATGATGACCGGAAATCACTTCAAAGGGACGCGAACCGCTCGCCACATCGTGGACATCGAGTTCGACGTCGAAGGCGACACACTAATGGGCACGTTCACTTTCGTCAGCCCCGAGGAAAATCTCGACGAGCACGGGACGTTTGTTTGCAGGAGAGAACCGATACCGCTCCAGCCGCAACCTGAATCATGACGAGCTTCGCGTTTCCCCCGCCATGCGATTCCCTGGGTGCCGGTCAGCACCTCGAGCGGCACGCCGTCATCTCGTAGAGGTAGAACGGACGATCTCGCTCAGCAATACTTCCGCGTAGTCATCGTCGAAGTTCGCTAAGATGAGATAGTGCTCGCCAGCGATTGTAGCGGGAAGAATATAAGCCGGGGCCGAGTCCTCCGTCAAAGGCGCTGCTCGCTCTTTTCCAGTCTGGGCGACCCTGGCGATGGCAACGTTTGCAGGCAGGTTAGGTTTCTCGACGGTATCCATTCCGTCACGTGCACTGGCCCTCACCCCTGCCGTCCTGTAGCAGGTGCGGCCGGAAACGGTAATAGTGGCAGCGGCGCCGAGGTTCTTCAACGCGTTCTGAATCTCCTCGGGGGAGGAAAGTCTGACGACGAGAAGCTCGTTGCCGCTCGCGCGATGATGGGGGCTGCGATTGAAATCAAGCAATCCCGCTTCCGTCTTATACTTCGCCCGCCACATCTGAACCTGTTTGCAGCCGGTTAGCTCGAGAAATCCAGCGTACATAGCCCTGTCCGCCATCAACCAGCCGAGGTATGAGATTGCGACGTTCTTGTCTGTTGAACCCGACGGCGAGTAGGTTCCTTTGGGAATCCATGTCGGCGGGTCAGGCTTTGTGTATTCGTCGTCGAGGTTCCACAGGTCGCGCGGGCGTGGCCAGCGAGGCGGGCCGAGAGCAAGACCGTAAAGCATCCGGGTCTCGACGAAACGCTTTGCGCCAAGGAGGACGCCGTTCGGCGAGGAACCTGTGACGCGGATAAGGAAACGAAGGGGCGGAGCGGCCTCGCAGGACGCCTTTTGTTCCGGCGGCAGAGACAGTAGCAGGTCGCCGTAAAACGGGCTGCGATCAAACTCGACGAATCCCACGTCGTGCCCTGCGAAGAAATAGCCGAAGCCCCCGACGTAGAATCCCCTGGTCTCAGTGAAGGGCGCGCCGGGCATGTTCCCAAGCGGCGCGTAGTGAATCTCCCGGTCGAGCGCCCAGTAGCTCGGATACGTGAGAAGCACCGAATTAATCAGTTGACCACCGACGACAATGACGTGCCACTTCCCGCTCTCTGAAGCGGGCGTCGCCATGAGTTCCTCGTCGGTCAAGAGGCGAACCGAACCGCTCTTTTTCCGAAGAGCCTCGACTATAAGATTCGCCGCTTGCCGCTCGGCATCCGGGGCGTCCTTCCCGACGCACACGACTGCTGCCGGGGCGAGCTCGTCGAAGATGTCGGCGCACGCGGATTGGCATATAGGAAGCAGAGCGAGAAAACAGTACGCCAGTACCTTCACCATTTCCCTGTTCTCCCCTGGACGACACAATAGAGAATCGCGGAATTCGCCTCGAGCGATGCTGTGAAGACAATGTAATCTCCGTCCCGGCTGGACTCGAGCCGCTCCGCTGCGATCAGGTCTATGACGACCCAGCGTCCGTCCCCTACTCTGACCTTTATCTCTCCGGTTTCTTTTTTCCCGGCCATCTCCTCCGCGACGACAAATTTCATTCCTTTTGCCTCAAAAGCATAGCCTTCGATGGAGGTTCCAGACGGGAAAATAACGGGATTCTCGTCGGCAGCGTTAAGCTGCCCGGCGAACAGAGCAACAAGAGAGTCCGCCATTTCTGGTGACTCGCAGACAAACCATGTCTCCGTCGCGCGGGCCCGGAAGCCAAAGCGAACTCCGGCCCGAGGGTCTCTTCTCGGGGCATAGACTCTTGGCAGCTCCGACGGGAGATTTGCTTCATGGTCGGCATGCACGGCACACGAAATCGGCACTTTATTGCGCCGCAGCGCCATCAGGAAACTCTCATAAAGCTCCGGGCAAAACGGCTTGCCGGCTTTATCGTCGGCAAAGGTCCAATCCTTGCAGACGAAAACGGGGCCGATGGGCTTCTCTACTCCGATTGCCTCCATAAGTTGAAAGCACTTATCGTGGACGCGAAGTCTCTCACCCGGGGCGTCGGTTTCTTCGACGAGGACTTGCCAGACATTCCTCGAGCGCGTCGGCGGCGAATGAGTATAGACATGATGAAGCTTGCCGTCCGGCCCGTACGTCGTGAGCCAGCCCGGCTCAAGATACCAGCGGCAGATTTCCCCGGCGGAGGACTTCGCGCCGCATCCGTTCCAGCCGACGGAAAGCCTGTGCTCAGGAGACAGCGCCTTGACGACCATGTTCGATAAGCAGAACGGAACGGGATTGCCATCGGTTGATGCAAAAGCGGCTTGGTCATCGCTCGTCCCGACGGCGAGACAGCGGGTCAAAATTCCGCAGAACTCGGCCGCCTCCGGCATGGCGACGAGCCGCCTGTTAGACTCGCCGTTCTTGTCGTAAGCCTTTGCTCCGGCGACGACGTCGCGCACTGTCTCGCACGTCAGTTCCAGAGACCGGAAAGTCGTATTTCTGGCGACGAAATAATCAAGATGCTTCGGGTAGTCTCTGCACTTCTGAATCAACTCCTTGAAGGTGTCGGCTTGAATGGAGACGCCGAATTCGTCCTTCATCCATGCCACGAAGAATCGAAGCGAGTCGGGGTCGTAGTGCTGCCAGATGCCCTGCCCGATACCCCAACCATCTCCCAGGAAAAGCGTAAGGGGTGCGTCCGGATGCTTCTCGCTGACGTTCTCGGCCCATTTTCGGACCATCGGACGAATTCTCTCCCGGACGTAAATTTCATTCGGAAGCATGATGTCGGTGGCAAGGGCGCGGACGTCAGTAAACAATGCCGAGAGGTGTACTCCCTCAGGCGCCTGACGAGGTCGCTTCTCGACAGGTTCCAAGGACGTCCACGGATTGAATTTGCCCCAGAAAAGCCCAGTGCGGCCGTCGAGGCCGACCATTCCGCAAGCATAATGCGTCCATAGCCACCAATCGTCCCATGGAGCGGCGTCCTCACCGACGTGAGACCCAGAAGCCCAGTTCGAGTCAAGCGCATTGAGCGGGACACCGTGTTGGAGTGCCGTGTCCCAGGGAGTGCTTTCCTCATAGCCCAGGGAAATCCCATAGGGCGAAACCGCTTCTCCGAAATCTTTCATCCTCCGCCACGGTCGGATGCCGTAGAAAGACTTGGCGGCGAACCGATTCCCGAGTTCAACGCGAACCTGATACACCTCAAAATCCGATGTGATTCCCACCTCATAAGGACCGTACGTGCCTGGCCCGAGATAACCGCTGTGCAAGATGCGCTTCTCCTCGGAGATAAGAAGGCGGAGAGAGATTTGTCCATCAACCGCTTTTACGTTCGGGGATACCTCGACGCGGATGTGGGCTTTTTCTCCGGGAACATAGACGATGGACTCGCTCTCGTATCGCTCGCACAACTCTTCGGGAGGCAGGCTGAACAGCGGAACAGGAATCCCCGCAGCCCTCCTTTCCGCATAGCTGTCGAGGTGAATTGATATCCCTCCTTCCTGAGCAAGCACCGCCTCCGTCCAGAGGAAACCTACAACAAAGATTATGCGAACGGCCGTGGGCATGGTCTTTGGGCCTTTCTGAAACGTCTCGACGAGCGCGGTCGAGTATGTTGCAGCGAAAGCATCCTGTCAAGGTGTCGTCTCGTGCTCGGGGCACCGTCGAGCCCTTCGCCAGCCTGCACTCCGAACCCGAACCACAGCGGGGCCACCCTCGCCCTCGATGGGCGCTACCGAATAAGCTCACTCGCGGCGCCGGTGCTCGACGGGCCGCACCCGGTCAATATTGACCGGCTTTGGCCGCTCACTCGCCCCAGAGCTTTTTCAGAAGGGCGCACATGCTTGGGTCGTGCTGCATGACTTCTGCTCTCACAAAGGGGTAGAAGTCATTCTGTCCGAAATAAGCCTCAGTCAATTCGGCAAAATACTCTTCCGCGTCGTTGAGGGCGTAAGCTCGCTCCGTCCTGCCGTTGTACCGCAGGACAGATTCGTACGATTTGTTTTCAACCGCTCGTTTATAGGCAGCCAGGATTTCCGGGTTGTGAACTCCGAGGACCCAATGGTGGTAGGCGTGTGCCAGCTCGTGAAGAACCATGGACGGCTGGTCGAGCGTCCACGTGAGAAAAGTCCGGGCGTTGCCAATCTCCACAGCCTTCGCTTTCTCCGGATTGAATCCGTGCTCGGTGAGCCACTCTTTCGACTCGTGGTAGCACGCGCACCGAATATCCTTGTCCTGAACCTCCACCCATATCGGGACCTTGTGCAATTCATCGAGCGATTTCTTGGGGACGGTCCGATTGATGTCGTACAACTTCACCGAGAGAAGACGAAGAACCTCTCGACCGAGCTCCTTGTTCTCGTCGAGAAGCGATTTATTGACATACAAAGTCCATCCTTCGATGTCCTGGACGACATAGCTGGAGGTGGGTTCGTATTGAGGTTGACACGCTGCCAAGATGAGCGCGACGCAAACCAGCATTTCCATTTGTTTTCATCCCTTGGTGTTTTGGAACAGCCTTCGGTCTCGGCGCCATTTCCCTGAGACGGGGAGACCTGAATTTCTCCCGGGGACGCATCCCGTGTTGCCTTCTGTGCTGTCGGAGAGAACCCGGGGTCGCAAAAGATAGCCCCGGACGCTGAGCGCGGGCGGCCGAAATGATACCATTATGGCTTTCGCAGCGGCTCTTGAACCTTTTGCGGCGAGGTGGCACAGATAAATGATGGATGAGGACCAACTTGTTGCTGCCCTGAAAAGCGGGAACACCGCTGCGGGGGAGGACCTTGTCCATCTCTACGGCGATAGACTCCTTCGTTCTGCCTACCTTCTGTGCGGCAACGAGAGCGATGCGCAAGACCTCGTCCAGGACACCCTCATCCTCGCCATAAAGGCCGCCTGGCGATTCCGAGGCAAATCTGCCCTCTACACCTGGCTCCACGGCATCCTCATCAACCAGACCCGGCGGTATCACCGAAAGCGAAAGCGGCTCGTCTATACCGATGCGTTGCCGGAGCAAAGGACTGCCGACTCGCCGGATTCGGACAATCCCGACATGCGCGCGGCATCATCGGTTCTTGCGAACGCTCTCCAGCGGCTTACCCCGCCGCACCGGGAGGTCATCGTCCTGCGATATTACGAGGGAATGAAAATCGAGGAAATCGCCAAGCACACTGGCGTCACAAAAGGCACGGTTAAGTCCCGCCTCCATTATGCGACGAGCCGTCTGCGCGATTTGATCCCCGCCGAATTGAACCTTTTCGGTCCCGCTGGCACATACGAGAGGAGAAAGCCATGAACTGCAAACGCTGCCAGAGACTTCTATACGAATTCCTCGACGAGGCTCTTTCATCGAGAGGGAAAGCTTCCGTGGAGGCGCATCTGGAAACGTGCGATGCCTGCCGCCAAGCCCTTGTTCAAGAGCAACTCCTCTCGAGGTCTGTTTCCGAATTGGTTCGCCGTGAGACTGCTTCGCTGGGTGTCAGACCGAATGTCCAGCGCAGGATTCTTGAGGCTCTCGACTCTGGCGCTCCGTCGCCGAGAATCAGGCCGCCTCTTGCACACCTCCTTCTCCGGCCTGCGCTCTCTCTCGGAACTGCCGCCTGTCTGCTTGTCGCAGCGATTCTTTCAGTCAAGAAGCCCGAGGTTCAACCAACTCGCCTGGTCGCTCCGCACATCAAATCGTTCATCATGTGCCTGGCTACAACTTACACCGACGAGACAAAGACCGATTGGATAGAACGGCGGATGATTGTTAAAACGAGAAATGGCGGTGAAGGGTATCTGAAAATCATAGCGCGTAAGACGCCGAAGACCGATCTAACAAAACAATAAAAGGGAGGAAACACCATGAAAACAATCGCACGGATCATCATTCTCACGCTGGGAGTCCTTGTCCTCTCCTACGGCCAGGCGCCTTCGGGGAGCGAGGAATGCGTTGGCGTGAGTGAGACCTCTGCCCCTGCTGCCTCAGGAGGGGTGGAAATAACGGTCGCGGAAAGCCCTGGGCCGCAAGAGACCGAGACGCCGACGGTATCAGCCACCACGAGTTCCGGCACCAGTTCGACCGCGCCAGCCACGACGCGGACGACAGGACGCGCTGGGACCACATCGGCGCGAAGTCTCGAAATCGGAGATGAGGCCGCGGCAGCAAGCGCTGGTCCCGGAGCCCCGCTGACCGGCAAGGCGTCCGCAATCAGACTTCGCGACCCGGTGACCGGCGCCAGCTACGGGCCCGTTCTGGTCCGCGAGGGGGCAAAGGTCAAAATCGGCGATAAGACCTATACGGTGGTGATCGAGGAGGTCGAGACGCCGGAACCGGAACCGGAGAAAACGGAGGCTCAGGTTGTCCTCGAGGAAAAGCTGCGCAGGACTATGGTGCCCGAATTAACTTTCGAGGACACCAATCTTGCCGAGGTGGCCGATTATCTTTCCGAGCACTTCGACGTGAACATCGTGCTGACGAATGACGTCCGTCAAGCTAGCCTCGCGATTACAATAAGGTTGAGGAACATCCCCTTGTTTGACGCACTCCGCTACGTTGCAGAGGTTGCCTTCCTCTCGTGCAGGGTGGACGACCACGCCGTGGTCTTCACATTTCTAGGGCGATAGCCAGGGTTACGGCCCGTTTGTCGCCAGGAGCCAAACATAGAAAGATAGGCTCCGACGTAGAAAACATCACAACGGAAGAGGGTCAGGTTCTGACCCTTTTCTCTTTTGAGGATGAGGCGAATGGCCCAATGCCCGACGGTTGTCCCCCATTCTACGTTCAGGCTGCGTCCCACCTGGCATTGGCCAACAGACCTCGTCAGACCCACTGCACGGTTCGGCGCTGGCTTCTTGGCGTCCTGAAGCTCTGCTTCAGTCCCGCCATGGCGGGAGAGCGGCGCTCCGGCACTCCAAGGGTGGGAATCCCGCTCGTGGAGTTGTCAGGACCCATACCTCATGCCGCGCCGCCCCCCTAAATGTAGCCACACCGCCGGGAACGGTGGCTTCTATGCCAGCGACAGGCGCCCGGATTCGCTCAGGACGTACAGGGCATCCGCCGTGACGAATTCGTTCATGCGCTTCTTGCTGACAACGCCCCATTCGACGAGCGAGCGCCCGCTTTTCTTCTTTTCCGTGACCTTGTAATACTTCCCTTCCGCAGGAAAACCTCCATCCGGCAAGCGCTTCGACTCAAGCAGGTCCAGAGCCTCCGCGCAGCGATCGTCCTCGATGAAACCCGCCTCCGCCATGACTTTCAGGCCAAACAAAATGTCATACTGCCAGTAGCACGGATAGTGCAACTCGATGAAATCATTGGCAATCACCCGGCCGTCCCGCTGCCTTTTGTACAGTCTCCGGTTCAGGAAGATTTCTGCGGCACGCGCTGCGGCGGCCTTTGCCTGAGAGCTTCCGCTCACCTTTCCATAGAGCGCCAGTGCCCGGAGAGGGATGAGACTTTCCATGAAGGAAGAATGCTTCGCCTCCGGCCTCTTATCGCAGTTCCATCCGCCGTCGGGCCACTGCCATTTCATGAGCCGTTCCGCCAGCTCGTCCGCCCGACCATCCGCCAAGCCGAGTCTGAGAAAAGAGAAGAGGGCGTTCCCCTCCTGTGATGCGCACCTTCTCATCCGCCCGTCAATAGTCTCTATGCCTCTCTGGTGCGATTCGGACAGAAGCCATCCGCAGACCTGCTCCCTCAAGGGACCGGGCGATTCATCGCCCGCAGGATACCCGATGTCGGCGAGGCACACCACAACCCAGTGCGCACCGCACCATTTCGAATAGGGATGGAAAGGGATTCTCCCGTCCTCGTCCCTTTCCGACAAAAGCGATGTGACTCGCGGAGAGAGCCTTGTTTCCTTTTGAAGTTTCTTGATCTCCGTCGTGTCCGGCCTTCGGCCCAAAACGTTGACCACGACCTTGAACCGCACTGACGGTTCACCCGACTTCAGAAGCTTCGCTATTATGCCATGCGTCATCTTCTTGTCTCCGATGTCTCCGCTCTGAAGACCAACCGGTGGTCGAGAGCCGCGTCGCGCCTCGTTGCCCGCCGTGGCCCTGCGCCGATAAGGAAAGAGTCAACCGAGCTGGCCGCGGCTGTTCCAGTTGAAATCCTATATTTCGCATCGCGATCTGGTCAAGCCCGCCCTGAAATCGCTCTCGTCACGGTCCCGCAGCCCTCTCGCAGCCACTGCACCGTTGTGCAAGACGCTGCCCTTTCGTACAATCGCGGTGGCTGTTTCAGCTCTTCCGTCAAAAAGCATTTTCACTCTTTGTGAGGCAAACGCAGATGGATAGACGTCGGTTCTTCCGTACGGTTGGATTCGGCGGGATCGCCGCAGGATTGTCTGGCCGAATCTTCTCTGCTCGTCAAGCACCCGCGTCGAGCACCGGTGGGCGAAAAGCTGAGCACCGGCCAAACATTCTTTTCGCCATCGCAGATGACCTATCGTGGCTGCACACCGGAGCGAGCGGAGACCGCGTCGTCAGGACACCAACCTTTGACAGAGTCGCTCGAGAGGGCGTTCTGTTCACCCGCACGTTCTGCTCCGCACCGTCGTGCACTCCGTCTCGCGGGGCAATCCTGACGGGACAAGCCTTTTGGCGCCTCGAGGAGGGCGCGAACCTCTGGAGCACTCTGCCCAAAAAGTTCGAGGTCTATCCCGACCTCCTTGAGGCATCGGGCTATGAGGTCGGTTTCACACGCAAAGGTTGGGGTCCCGGCAGTTTTGGGCCGGGCGGCAGACAGCGCAACCCCGCTGGGCCTCCCTACACGAACTTCGCTCAGTTTCTCAGGAGCGTCCATGAAGGCAAACCATTCTGCTTCTGGTTCGGCAGCCATGACCCCCACCGTCCCTACGTCAAAGGCTCAGGACTTAAGTCCGGTAAAAAGCTCGATGACGTCCGCGTTCCCCCCTTCTTGCCCGACGTTCCCGAAGTCCGAAGCGACATCCTCGATTACTACTTTGAAGTCGAGAGATTCGACCGCGAAGTGGGCGAGATGCTGGTCCTGCTCGAAGAGTCCGGCAACCTCCACAACACTATTGTCGTCATCACCAGCGACAACGGAATGCCTTTTCCGAGAGCAAAGGCCAACCTCTACGACTACGGCACGCACCTTCCATTGGCGGTTTGCTGGCCTGAACGAGTCAAGGGAGGGAGAGTGGTTGACGACTTTATCAGCTTCACTGATTACGCCCCGACGTTTCTTCAGGCCGCCGGCCTTGAGCCTCCACCCCCGATGACTGGCAGAAGCTTCCTGGACCTCCTCATTTCCGACAAATCCGGAAGGCTTGATCCAAGCCGAGATAAGGTCTTCACCGGACGTGAGCGGCATGCCTTCTGCCGGAAGGGCGCCTTGGGCTATCCGTCCCGGGCAATTCGAACTGAACGCTTCCTTTACATCCGCAACTTCGAGCCAGACCGCTGGCCCGCCGGAGACCCAGAGCAATACGGAGACGTTTACAGATCAACCACGAAGACTTTCATGATGGAGAACCGCGACGCTCCCAACGTCAGCCGCCTCTTTCAACTCGCTTTTGCGAAGCGGCCCGCCGAAGAACTCTACGACCTTCAGACCGACCCCGCTCAATTGAACAATGTCGCCGACCTCACACAGCACGGCGAAGTGAAGAACAAACTTCGCGCTGAACTCGAGCGCTGGATGAAAGAGACGAGCGATCCCCGTGCGTTCGGCAAAGGAAGCGAATGGGACCGCCAGACCTATTACGGCAAGAAGAACCCCGTCTTCTCCCCGGCTCCCAAAATGCCCCCCTGAACATTGGCCCGGGGGTGCTCCTTCTCGCCAATCGCTTAGTCCATGCTTTCGCAAGTACCATCACGTATTCGGAACCGAGCGCTTCTTTTGAACACCATCAGCCGCGCCTCGCTGGCAAAGCAGGTCTCTCGCGAAGCCGCCAAGACCCAAAGAATTGCTCACAGTCATGCACAAAGGACGCTTCGCGTCTTAGCGTCTTGGCGAGAAAAAACTGAAACCCCTGTCCAATCCCGCCGTCGGCGGGACAGGGTTTATGAATCAAAGCACTTAGTCCGACGGCCGGCGTCCTTGACACTCCGTGATGACGCCAGACGCCAGCGGGTGCGCACCATTCTGCGCCAGCACGATTCCCCATGGAAAAAATAAAAGGCGAGCCTTTCTTCCGGAGTTTCGAACCGGGCTTAGAGGCATTCAGAAGACCCTTCATGCGCTTCAGGTAGCGGCGTAACATCTTGCTGTCGAGTAACATAACGACGCGGCCTAAACCTAAAACCAAACCGGATAAGCGAGCATTCGAAAGAGTTGTCGAGGTATCTGGCGTAAAAGACTCTTTTCGGGTCGTAAGTGCCAGCGCTCCGACCTGTTGGGATGATGCCGGCCGCTACAATTCAGGGAGGACAGGCTTGGCCTCTTAGACAGCGCTTCTTGCAGTACAGGAATCTGTGGTCCCCAAGCTTGCTGAGGGGTGTGACCTACGGTCCTCGGATGCGGACGCTGTCAGGCGGTTTCCACTGAACCGGCGGCACTACCTTCTTCGGGGCACAAGTTCTTTTGTATTCCCGTGTCACTTCGTCGTTACAGGAGTTCGAAGCACGGCGTAATACAAAGGACGCCCGGGCAGAGGCTCTTATCCGCCAGTGGGATTTGCACCAAGGACCTACCGCGCGAGCGAGAAAAATCGCAAAAAGGCCTGTAATGCCTCAGTCTCGGGTGGGGAATAGGATTTTTTTGCGATTTCTTGATTTTTTTTCTTGACAAATTTCCGAAGCA
>Ga0315289_10002003_pt1 | contig 31614 bp, 24 predicted proteins | sample YL17G11_40_MG_FD_203452 | JGI IMG/M metagenome (GOLD analysis project Ga0315289, IMG submission 203452) | Sediment microbial communities from Yellowstone Lake, YNP, Wyoming, USA - YL17G11_40 | ecosystem: Environmental > Aquatic > Freshwater > Lake > Sediment | place: USA: Wyoming | collected... | reverse complement strand
TCAAAGCACAAACGGGCGCGCCAGACCAAACCGGCGCCGCGCGCACGCCGTCAAAGCACAAACGGGCGCGCGAGGTCGAACCGACGCGCGCCCGACAGCGCGGGCGGCGCGCCGCCGCCTCCATTCTTGGCCGCGTACCGCATCGCGCGCCCGAGCGCGGCGACAGAGCCGACATGGCCCTGCTCCACGGCTTGCACGAGGCAAAAGGCGAGGTCGCCCGTCGCACTCCCCCGCGCGTCGGCCGCCAACAGGAGCGCGTCCCCCGCGCACGCCGCCGGCGGCGCCGGCCCCCCCCCGCCGTCCCAGGCGGGCCAGCCATCGGGGCGGGGGGAGGCGGCGGCGGGGAGGCCGAGGGCGAAGCGGCCGCCCGCGGCGTCGACCGCGGCGGTGAGCCGCGCGCCCGCGGGGAGGCCGTCGACCAGGGCGGCTCGCAACTCGCCCGCGGCGATGGACAAGCCGTCGCAGGCGAGCAGGCCGGCGGCCCAGCCGCCGCCGCGGGCCGCGTCGGCGGCCGCGGCGCGCGCCGCGCCGCCGCGCAGGAAGAACGACGCGGGGCCGCCGTCGCCGGAGGGGCCGCCGCGGCGGCTCCCGGCGCGCGCGGGCGGGCCGGCGGCGCCGGCGCCGGCCAGCGCCGCCCCCGCCGCGTCGGCGCCGCTGCCGACAAACGCGAAAAAGAGCGAGTCGCCCGCAGCGGCGCCGGCGGTCAGCCACCGCGCCGCCGCCAGGATCGCGTCGCGCGTCGGCAGCAGCGCGGCGTGCGGCTGGGCGTCGTGCAGGAAGATGGTGGCGCCGGGGTGGAAGCTGGGGGCGGGGAGGGAGGGGCGTCGGGGGAGGGTGGCGGCGACGCCCGCGCCCTCCTTCCCCCTCCCCTCTACCTCCTCACCCAAACTTGCGCTCCAGCATGAGGCGCACGCAGTCGGCGTCCGCCACGGCGCGCGGCGCGGCCGGCACGCCGCCGCCACCGCCGCCGACCGCGATGACGACCGCGCGCCGCCGGGACGGCGCAAACGGCGGCTCCGGCGCCGAGTTCGCGAGCGCGGCTGGCGGCGGCAGGCCGGGGGGGGGGATGTAGGGGGGGGCGTACTCGAGGGCGGACTTGCGCGGCACGACGCCGGCGGGGGCCTGTAGAGGGGGGTTGGGGTCGGCGCCGCCTCGACAGCGGGCGGCCGACCTCCACCGCCCTCGCTCCGCGCGCCTGGAGGAGGGTCGGCGGCGCGCGGACGTGCGCGGGGCGGCCAGGCTGGGGGAGGGGGGGCGGTTGGGGCGTGTGGGGCGCCGCGCGCCGTCCCCGCAATGCATGCGCACGAGCCTTGAGCGCGTGAGCGTGGCGGGGGCGTCTCTCGAGAGGCGCGCGGCACGTCAAGCGCGCGCGATGCGCGCCCCATGCTCCCGTTCCTCCTCTCACCGTTCTCGCGCCCGGCGGAGCCTCGTCGTCGTCCGCAGTCGGGTCGTCCAGCGCGCCCAGGGCGAGCGGGACGGCGCCCGAGTGATGGGCGGAGATGAGGTAGCCGCGCGCCGATGCAGGGCGGGCCGCCTTTTTGGGGGGGCTGACGCCGTCGCCGGGGTGCGCGGGAGCGGAGGAGCAGGCGCCCATGGTGGCGCGCGGTCGCGGCGGGCGCGCCGCGGGAGTGGATGGCGGCAAGCGCGGACGAACGCCGGCGCGCGCCAGCTCATTGTCATTCTCGCCGGCCCCCGCGCCACCCTCCCGCACGCCCGGGGGACGCGGCGCTTGCCCGCGTCGCCTCGAGCAAGCGGCGCCGTCGTCGCGACCGCGGGCCGCCCGCGCGCCGCCCGCGCGCGCGCGCCGCCCCGATCGAATTTGGGCTCTCGCGGTCAGCTTCCCGCCGCGGCCGAGAGCTCCAAGTCCAAGTTTGTCAAGCGGTTGGAGGGCGCGGCGGGCGGGTGCGGCAGGCGGGCACACGCGGCCTGCCGAGATCGAGCGCGCGCGACCGCGCGCCCGTGCGCCCCCACCCGACGCCCTCCCGTCCCTCCCGCACGACCAGGCTCTTCTCCTTCATGAGTGCTGCCGACCCGGGCGTCGATGCGGGCGCGACGGTGCGTTACGAGGGGTGGGCGGACGTTTCAGTGGGCCCCATGAGGGGGCCGCGGGCGCCCCCCGCCCGCCCCCGCCGCCGCGCCCACACGCCGCCGGCGCGTGTCGAGCAGGCTGCGGGCCGGTGCGCGGGCGCCCCGAAACCTCGGCCCGCCCGCAACGCCCGCGCGCGCGCGCCGGCCCAACGCGGCCCACCCCGCCCACCACCAGGCCCTGCCGTCCCCGCACTTGCCCCCCCCCGCCAAGCAATGCACCCAGTGCGGCACGACGCGCACCCCGCAGTGGCGCGAGGGGCCGCACGGCCCCAAGACCCTGTGCAACGCGTGCGGCGTCAAGCGGGTGCGCGCGCTGCGCGGCGCGGTGGCTGGAAGGCGGGTCATCAAAGGGGGCGGCGGCACCGTGAGCGTGGAAGTTCGCGCTGGCGCGCCGCCCGCGCCCGCCGCCCGCGCGTCCTCCCCGTCCCGCGGCGGCCGCCCCGTGCGCGCGGCGGCCGCGCGGTCGGCCGCGCGGTCGGCCGAGTTTGCGTCGTCAGGGTCGTGGGCCGCGGAGGGCGCGGCGGGGGCTCTGGCGCCGGCGCCCGCCCTGGCCCCGCGCCCGCCGCGGCCGCCGCCCACCGGCCGCCCCACCCTACCGCTCGCCGACGACGGCTGGCCCGCGGCCGCCGGCCCGCTGCCCTGGGCGGGCCACCCGGCCGCGCCGCCGCCGGCCGCGGTCTGCCCGCGCCCCGCGTCCCCCGCGGTCGCCGCCGTCGGCGCCGACGCCATGGCCGCCGTCAACCTCCTCTGCATGGGGGTTGTTGGGCACGGTGCGGACGCGGGTCTCGGCGCGGGCGCGCCGTTGAGCGGGGCGGGCTATGGCGCCGCGGCCGCCGCCGTCGCGGCCGCCGCGCGCGCCGCGGCCGCCACGGCCGCCTGCTCCCCATTTTCGCCCCTCCCCGCCCTCTCTCCCGACGTCCACGCCGCCCTCGTTGCCGCCAAGGACGCGCTCGACGGCGCGGCCCGGGACGCGGCTGCGGCCGACGCCGCGGTGGGCGCGGTCGCCAAAGTCTTGGCCGCCCGCCAAGCCGCCGCCCTCGCCGCCCGCGGCGCGGCCGCCGACGCGGCCTCCCGCTTGCACGCGTTCATGGCGGGGCTGGACGCGCAGTACGGTTGGAGCCGCGCCAAGCGCGGGCGCGGCGAGTGAGGGAGCGCGCGCCCGCGTTTTTCGCGCGCGCGCGCGCGCGCCCCTTGCACGGGGCGCCCGCCCGCCGCCCGCCGCCACGCCCACTATCTATCTCATCCCACAACAACAATGCATCGAGCCCCCCGCGGCCGGGGGCGCCGCCCCCCGCCGTCGTCCCGCACTCCTCCTTCCCCCCCCCACACCCCCCGCGCGCCCGACACCCTCTCGCGCACTCTGTAGCTACGTCCGCGGCCCGCGTCGGCCGGCCGCCCGTCGGCGGCCCCCGGCGCGAGCGCCGCGGCGCGCCGCCCCGCGCGCGCCGCCCCCGCGGCGCGCCGCCCCTGTAACCCCCGCCCGCACGCGCGCGCGCGGCCAATGAACATGGCGGGCGCGAGAGAGGCGGGCGAGAGAGAGCAACCACCACCTTTACAGCGCCGCCACCACGCCCGCCCCCCTTCACGCCGCCTGCCCGCGCACCCACGCGATCGCGTCCCGGCAGATGCCCGTCATCGTCGCTTCCGGCCCGCACACGGCCACGTCCAAGCCGGCGGCCGCGCCCGCGGCGCGCATGGCGTCGAGGCCCGCTTTGTAGTTTGGCCCCCCCCGCCGCACATAGATCTTCACGTTGGCCCTCTTGAGGTCTTCCGCCGCCTCTTGCATGGCTTGAATGATGCCGGCGAACGTGGCCGCGACGTCGGTGAAGTTGGCGATGCCGCCGCCGACGAGGAGCGCGCGCGGCTGCCCGTCTGCCGCCGCGGTCGCGACGCGGAGCAGGGTCTTCGCGTACGCGTACGTCTCCGCGCGCGACGGCGCGCCCGAGTACTCAGCGTAGTTGCCTGGGGAGGGTGGGGCGGCGTGGTGGGCGGGCGGGCGGGCGAAAGACGCGCTCCCGTTTTCCCTCCCCTCTCCCCTTTTCCTCCCACCGAGCTCCGACGCCGCCCCCAAGTCCCCGACAGTGTCAGCATAGATGACGGACGCCCCGCCGCCCGCCACCATGGTCCAGACGCGGCCGTGCGGGTTGAGGATTGACAGCTTGAGGGAGGCCCCCGTCGCGGCGTCGGCCGCCGCCACCGAGGCTTCCGCCTCGGTCAGGGACCGGCCAAAGGGCAGCGGAAACTCGATCGCGGGCCCCCACTTTTTGTGGGAGCGAAACGCGGCGGTGTCGTCGAGCTCGCCGCGCATGTCGAGGGGGAACGGGTGCCCGCCCGCGTCGAGCGTGAACGGGTTCATTTCCTACGAAGAAAAGGGGGGTAGGGTGATTGTTGGGGTGGTGGGCCGTGTTTTTCTTCGCCGACTGCGACCCTCCTTTCCCTCCTCTCCTCTCTCCCTCTCCCTCCCGACCATAAGCGTGAAGTCCAGGTCTTCAAACACCGCCACGCACCCCCCCACAAACGCGGCCATGCCCGGCCGCTGCTCGAGCGGCAGCGCCGCGAGGAGCGGCGCGAGCGCGGCCGCGTCGGCGGCCGCGCCCGTCGGCAGCGCCACCGTTTTGAGCCGGTCCCAGTTGTCCTCGATGTCCACGCCACCCGCGTCGGAGAACGAGATGTCGATGCCGGCGCGCGTGGACTGGAGGGAGAGGTAGAATTCGGCGTCGTGCGGGACGAAAGGTTCGACGATGAACGTGTGGATCGCGCCCGTCACGCCGTCGACGCTGACGGAGCGCCCCATGCGGGCGTCAATGAAGGCCTTGGCAGCCGCGGCGTCCAGGTTGAGGCCGACGAGGTCTGAGGAGGGCGGGAGGGGTGGGAGAGGGCGCGCGAAACGGGGGGGTTGTCCGTCCTCGACCCCTCCCCGCTCTCCTCTGTACCGTTTTTGCCGCGCTTGCCAAACAGCATGTCGGGTTTGACGACGAGCTTGGTCGTGGAGAGCCAGGGGTTGGCGGCCAGGAGGGCGACCCAATCCGTCGACTGGTTGACCTGGGGGAGTGGGATGGGGGTGGTTGGCGTGTCGCCGCCCGCGACGCTTCGTCGCGCGGCGAGAGCGGCCTCACCGCCACCCCTGGGGCAGCGCGGGCGGCCCGGCGCGGGCGCGGCGCCCAGCCGCGCCGCGCCGCGATCGGGCGCGGGCGCGCACGGCGCGCCGCGCCAGGCGCCCGGGCGATGCCGCCTCCCGCGGCACGGGTTTGGGGCGATGCCCCACTGTCGCACCTGCACCGCCTGCAGCGGGAGGTCGAGCCCCGCGAGGCGCTTCAGGTGCTCGCGCAGGAGGCGCTTGGAGTCGTACTCCCGAATTTTCTTGCGGGCCATGGCGGATTGGTGGGAGGCGGTGGGGAGGGCGGCTCGGGCAGAGGGGTGTGGGGTGGGGAGGGGGGCGCGCCCAGCTATCGCGCTCCCGCCTCTCACGCTACACACACTCTGGCACGACCCCCGTCGCGGCCCGCACCGCGGCGTGTGCGTCCGCCAGCGCGGCCGCAAGCGCGCGCGGGCCGACTTCCCCACTCGCTGTGGCGTCCTCGAGCGCGACCGCGGCGCCGCGCGCCCCCCGCAGCGCGGCCAGCGCCGCCTCCAGGGCGGCGGGAGACGCGGCGGCGAGGCGAGGGTAGGCAGGGGTGCGGCGGCGGGGCGTCAGCGCCGCGCGCAGGCGGCGCACGCGCGCGCGCAGCGCGGCCGCGACGCCCGGCGCGGCCGCCGCGGGCGCGGTGGCGGCGACCTCCACCGCCAGAGATGTACCTAAACGCCGCGCGGTCACCGAGAGCGCGGCCGCACCTCCGGTGGCGAGCGCGAGCCGCGCCCGGCCGCCGCGCGGCGCTGGCCCGCCCGCGGCCGCGCACGCGGGCGGCGCGCCGCCGGCCGCCAGCACGGCGGCCAGCAGAGCGTCGGGATCGGCGTCCGCGTCCGAGTCGGGCAGCAGGGCGCGCACGACGACGGTGGTGGCGGCGGCGGTCGCCGGGGGGTGTCGGTCGCCGTCGCCAGCGCGGGTGAGGGCGTCGGGCGCGGGCGGCACCACAGCGATCAAAGGAGGCTGCACACCCGCCGATGGATCGCCCGCGACGACAAAGGCAGTGGCGGCCGCGGCGCGGCGGGGGAGCGCCGCGCGGCGCAGCGCCCGCCCTCCCCCCGCCACGAAACGCCCACCGCCCTTGCCCGCCCGGGTGCGGGTCCAGGCCAGCAGCAGGCCCCATGTGGCCGGCAGGTCCTGGTCCAGGGACGCGGCGGCGGGCGTGGCGCCCAAGCCGGGCGCAGCCGGCGCGAGCGCGACTGCCGGCGGCGCCCTCCCGCCCCCTAGGGGCGCGCCCGCGGCGGCGGCCGCCATGGGGATGCCGACCGCCAGGCGCGCGAGGGCGGCGTCGGATGCGGCGGCGGCAGGGGCGGAGCGGGCGGCGGCCGCGTCGGCGTCGGCGAGCGCGGCCAGCAGAGGGGCTGCGGCGGCGCGCACGGCGGCGCCGCGGGATGTCGCGTCGACATTGTCCATCGTCACAGGAAGAGGTGGAGCGCGGCGACAAGGGCGAGGAGGGGCCAGCCAGGCGTGCGCGCGCTCCCGCCTCCTGCCCACCCGACAGCCGCCGCCCAGCCGGGCCCCGAGCTCACGGGCGACGCGCGACCGGCGGCGCCGGTGGAGGCCCACCCGTTGGGGACGCGCACGGACGCGGACCGCTGAGGGGACGAGGGTTGGAGGGTCGGATGATCGTCGCCCCCATGTCGGGCCTCGGAACCGCAACCGTCGCCACGCTCGGTACCCCACGACCACGCCGTCACCGGCTCGCGGCCGACAGCCGCGCACGCCGCTTTCGCTCCGCCCCCGTCGTCGAGCGGGCGCCCGCCGCGGGACGCCGACACGCTCACGTTCGCCGGCACGCCCAGTCGGAGGGCGACGGCGCGCTGGGAGAGAAGGAGGGGCCGAGTGGAGGCGGCGGGCGGAAAGTTGGGGCACGATGCGGCGCCGATTTCCCGCGGCCCGCCCCCTCCTCCCCTCTCGCACCTTGATGTCGTGCACGGTGTCGGAGGGGGCGACAGGGATGGAGAGGAGGCGGGGGAGGCGGCTGGGGGGAGAGGAGAGAGACGGTGAGCGATGGCGGAGAACGAGTGAGCACCCCCGTGGCCAGCCACGCACCTGCCGGACGCGGGGTCGGCACACGCGGCGAGCACGGGGGCGAGGTCGGCGAGGGCGGCCGCGAGCAGGGGCGTGCAGAGTGAGCGGTCGGCCGGCGCCCGGCCACCACCACACCTGCGCCCCACCCCAACGCGCCCCTCCCCGCCTCGCCCGGCCGCCGCAGCGCCGGCGACACCCCGCCCACTCCCCGGCGCCATGCGGGCCGTGGCGCGCTCCCCCGCGCGCGGCGCCGCGCTGTCCGCCCCGCGCGCCGCCCTGCCCGCCGCCACCCGCCCGCGCCCTACGGCCACGCGCCCGCGGGTCGGCCTGGCCGCTGGTCCCGCGCGCGGCGTGCGGCGCGTGCCCATTGTGCGCGCCGCGGCGGCCGCGCCCGCCCCGAACGAGGTGAGTGGTTGCGGGGGCTGCGCCGCCCCAGGACATTGGCGGGGAGTGTTCCCATGTTGGGCGCGGCCGGCGGTGGGCGTGCGGTGGGCGCCGAGGGCGTCCCGAGCTCGGCGGCCGTGAGCTGGCCGCTCGGGCGAGGCCGGACGGCGGCTGCGCCCCGCCGCGGACCTTGCCCGCCCCCAACGCGGCGGCACGGGTCGTGTGCGGCGAGCTTGGCGGGCGGAGGTCGGCCCGCGGCGGCCGCCGGAGGCGCGCCGGCGTCGGCGGCGCCTGCGCGCCGGCGCCGGCGCGGCCCGCACGCCCCGCCGCGGCCTCCGCCGCCCCCTCCGCCGCCCGCGCTCGACGCAGTGGCGTGATTGTCCGTCTCGAGCCGGGCGGGCGGCCAGCCGGCGGCCGCCGCACCGCCCGCGCCCGCGCCCCGACCCGGCCCCTTCCAATCCCCAGGAACGCGCCCGCGCCCCCCCCACCCCCCCGTCCGCGTCCACCACCACCCCGCCCACCGCCATGGCGCGCGGCCCCGGCGGCGGCTCCGGCGGCGCCACCCTGCAGCGGTCCAAGCTGTCCCTCACCCAAAAGGTGCGCCAGACCGAGCCCAAGCTCGACCAAGGCTCCGGCGGCGGCAACATGGGCAAAGGCATCTTCAACGGCGGGGGCGGGGACGGCGGCGACGACGACGACGACGACTACCTCGGCGACGGCGAGGGCGACGGCGACGACGGGTCGAAACTCAAGGGCTTCCTGCGCGCGCTCGTCGCCCAGCTGTACGACGAGCCGTCGCTCGCGGCCGTGCTGACCGAGTGGGGGCGGACGATGGGCGACCTGCCGGCCATCATCCGGCAGCAGGTCGCGATGGGGCTCTTCTCCTCGGCGCAACTCGGCCGCTTCCTGGCCGTCGACGCCCGCCCGTCGACCGTGCGCGCGCTGACCAGGCTCGTGCCCGCGTCCGCGGCGCGCGACATCGTGGGGCGGTTGATGGCCGACCCGGCGTTTGTGCAAAAGGCCGTCGTCGAGCAGGCGCTGACCGCGGCGCTCGCGCTGCGGTACGAAGCCGCCGCCCGCGGCGACCGCTTCTGGCGCGAGGCCGACTACGTCGCCCTCAACGTGCTGGCGCTGTGCGCGGCCAACGCGGTGGCCGTGTGGTCGCTCGCGCCGAGCCGCGCGGCGGGCGCGGCGCGCCCGTTCGCGGCCGCGCTGTCGGGCGTCCCTAACCACGCGTTCGACGCGTCGTCCCCCGCCCGCCGCTTCACCGGGCGCGACCGGCTCGCGTCGGTCGCCGCGCGCGGCGCCGAGCTGGCGCTGGCGGGCGGCGCGGCGGGCGGCGCGATGGCCGCCGGCGGCGCGGGGCTCACCGCGCTGCGCCGCGCGCTGGGCGACGCGGCGTTCGAGCCCTCGGCCCCCGTCCCCGCCCCGCGCACCGTGCTCGGCATGGCGGCCGCGGGCGCGGTCTTCACCAACGGGCGGCACCAGGCGCTGGGCGGCGCCGAGCGCTGGCTGTTCGACCGCGCGGCGTCGCTCCTCGGCGTCACTCTCACCTCGGCCGGCCTGCGCGCCGCGGGCGCGCTGGCCGCGTCCGAGATGCGGCTCTTTGTGCAGGGGCTGCCGTCGCACGCGGCGTTGGCGGCGCGGGCGGCGGCGGCGAAGGCCGCGGCCGCCGCGCCCAAGCGGCGCCGCCGCCGCGTGGCCGCTGTCGCCGCGCCCGGCGCCGCGTCCGACGCCGCGCTGGCGGCCGACGCCGGGGACGGCGCCGCCCCGGCCGCGCCGCCGCGCCGCCGGCGCAAGGCCTCCTCCTCCTCGCCCTCCTCGCGCCGCGCGGTCGGCTTCGAGATGTCGGCCGCGGCAGCGTGAGCACGCCCCCCGATTCATTTGCAGTGACACCAGAGATTGTCGTGTGTGGAGAGGGGTGCCCGGAACCCGTCTCGTCTTTCTTGCCCGTGGCGCACGCCGCCTCCCGCCCGCCCCTTTTCCCGCCACCCGTTGCGTCTGCCGTCGTGCGTGTAGAGAGAGCGAGGGTGCGCCGGTCGTTGGGAGGGGGGGGGGGGTGCGGCGCGCCGGACCGCGCCGGCCTCGGCCCCTCGCCCCCGCCCCCTCTCCCACACCCTCCCCTCCTCCCGGCGCCGCCCGCGCCCTCCATCCCCGGTCGCCCGCCCGCGCCGGCTCCGCCGTCGGTCGTCGCCCCCCATGGCGGCCGCGCGCGGCGCGCCGCCCGCCGCGGCGTCGACCGACGCGTCGACCGAAGGCTCCGACGGCAGGCGAGTGGCGCAGAGAGGGGGGAGGGTCGGCGGAATGCCTTCGGGGCCCGCCATGTGGGTGATGGGGGGGCGAGCGTGGGCGGCCGGCCCAGACGCGGGGGCGCCGCCCTCGCGGCCGCGCAAGCGCTAAGGAGGACGGAGGGGCGAGCGAGGGGAGCGGCTGGCCGCCCGCTCCGCCGTCCAATGGATCGCCGCCGCTGCGCTCTGCCGGCCGGCTTGGGGCCCGGCGAGCGCGTGTGTGGAGCGAGCAAGGGAGGCCGAGAGACCGACGCGCGTCCCCTCCCCGCCCTCCCTCCCTCCACCCCAGCGACGTCGCGTCCTGGATCACCTGGTTCTGCTCCCTCAAAGGCAACGAGTTCTTCTGCGAGGTGCGAGGGAGAGGGCGAGGAAGACGCGGCGCGGCGCCCGCGCGCGCCGGCGCGCCGCGACCGACCAGGCCCCCCCCTCCCCCCCCCTTCCCCCCCAGGTCGACGAGGACTACATCCAGGACGACTTCAACCTCAGCGGCCTGGGCTCCGCCGTCCCGTTCTACGACTACGCGCTCGACCTGATCCTCGACGCCGACACGCCGTCCGCCGACGCGCTCACCGAGGAGCAGCACGAGCTCGTCGAGTCGGCGGCCGAAGTCTTGTACGGCCTCATCCACGCGCGCTGGGTGGTGACCGCGCGCGGCCTCGCGGCCGTGCTGGTCAAGCACCGCGCGGGCGACTACGGGCGCTGCCCCCGCGTCGCGTGCGCGGGCGCGCCCGTGCTGCCGCTGGGGCCGTCGGACGTGCCGCGGCAGGCGACGGTCGCCGTCTTCTGCCCCGCGTGCCGCGACGCCTACCACCCGCGTTCGCGCGCGGCGGCCGCCCTGGACGGCGCCTATTTCGGCACGACGGCCGCGCACCTGCTGCTGCTCACGCACCCGAGCGCGCGCGTCGCGGCGGCGGGCGGCGGCGGGGGCGGCAAGCCGGCGCCGCGCGTGTTTGGGTTTAGAGTGCACGCCGCCTCCCTGGAGCCGCCGCCGCCCGCACCCGGGGCGGCACCTGGAGCCGTCGGCGCCGGCGCCGGCGCCGACGCCCGGCGGCGGTGAGGGCGGCGGAAGAGGGGTAGGCGGTTGGTTTCAGTTTTGGTGGGGCGGCCGCGCCGGAGCGGCGCGGCACCGCAGACAGAAGGAAGAAGGGCACGGGGGGCGTGTGGCGCGGTGGCGGGCGGCGCGGTGTGAACGATCGCGCGGCACGGACGCGGGAGGGAGGAGAGGGCAGCCTCTCTCTCGACTCACACCACCTCTGCCTCCCTACACACCCTCCTCCCTCTCCCGTCCTCACTCGTTGAAGTGGATGGCCCCCACGCTGAACACGAGCGCCGCGGTGCCGAGCATCAGGGAGATGATGAGCGTGAAAGAAATGACGACGACGACCTGCGCCGTGGTCACCCCCTCCCACCACGGCCGCCCCGCGTCCGCAGCCATGGGGGCCGCCTCCTCGAAGAGGCCGCCGCCGGGCGCGTCACGGCCGGTGACCGCGTCGCCGCCGAAAGGGGAGGCGGAGGAAGGGCCGACGCCGAAAGGAGAGGCGGGCGGCGCGGGGCCCGTCCGGCTCGCGGGGGCAAACGGGGTGCCGGTGCCAAATGGCGAGACGGGGATGGGCGGGGCCAGAGGGAGGGACGCCGGCGCGCCGGCGGCCGCCGACCCCGTGTCGGCGAACTCGGACGCGGCGACGAAATCGGCCACCGTCTCCCCGTCGCCCAGCAGCTCGCGCCGGTCGCGGGCCAGGAGGCGGGCGACCTGGGCCGCGCCCTCGTCAAAGGGCTCGGGGGCGCGGTCTAAAGGGGAGAGGACGGGAGGGTGGGGGGTGGAGGGTCGGGCGCGTTTGGCGCCCGCCGGCGCCCAATGCGCCGCACGCATGCACCCCTCTGCCTCTCCAGCATTCACCTTGCGACCCCAGGGGCTCGGCGCGCGGCAAAGGCGCGCTGCGGCGGCCCACGGGGGCGCCGCCGGAGCGGCCAGGCGCGAGCGGGCGGCCGGCGCGAGATGTGAACATGACACCACGCATGCTGGGGCGGCGGTTGGGCGGCGCGGGCCGCGGGCGGCCGGGAGCACGCGAGTGCCGCGGCGGCGGCGGCGCAGCGCTCACTTCTCGCGCCCGGCCGCATCGCCCGCGCCTCGCCCCGCACGCGAGCGCGCCTGCGAGCCGCGCAGCCCACCCGCGCGCGCCGCCGCCGCCAGCGCCCGCGCGCGAGCCGCGCGCGCCCCCCGCGCGTTCGCCCGCCGCCACCATGGCATCGATCGGCATCCCCATCAAGCTGCTGCACGAGGCCGGGGGCCACGTCGTCACGGTGGGCCGCGATCGGGGAGGGATCGGTCGCCGGCGGCGCGGCTGCGACGCGCGAGCGCGCCCACCTCCCACATTCTCCCGTTCCACCTCTCTGCAGGTCGAGCTCAAAACGGGTGAAACCCTGCGCGGCGATTTGGCCGAGACGGAGGACAACTGGAACCTGCAGCTCAAGAACGCGACCGCGACCGCGCGCGACGGGCGCGTGTCGCACGTAGAGCACGTGTTTGTGCGCGGCAGCCGCGTGCGGTGAGAGTAGAGAGGGGGAGGGGGGGTGGGAAGAGGGAGCGGGAACGCGGCGTCGCGAAAACGACTTCGGCCGACCCCTCCCTCCTCCCTCGCCCCCTGTCCTAGCTTTCTCATTGTGCCCGACATGCTCAAGAACTCGCCCATGTTCAAGCGGATCGAGCCCAAAGCCAAGGCGGCGACGGAAAAGGCCGCGGCGCGCGGGCGCGGCCGCGGCCGCGGCCGCGGGGGTGGTGACAAGTGAGACGGCGAGGGGCCGCCTGGTTTCCCTGTTGTGTGTGCGACGTCGCTGGCCTGCCCGGAGGCGTGGCGGTTGCACAGCGGTAGTGCGCGCGCCCTCTCTCCCTGACCACCCGCCAACACCCCCATTCTCTCCTTCCCTTCACGCGCCCGGCGGGCGCGACACCCTATCCGCGCCCGCGATGTAGGCCCAGAGCGACACGGGCTTGGCGGCGGCCGCCGCCGCGGCGGCCGCCGCGACGGCTTGCTCCCGCTCGGCCCGCAGGCGGTCGACCTCGGACGCCAGCGCCACCAGCTCCAGCTGGTCGGGCGTCAAAGGGCCGGCGGGGGGAGGGGCGGACGGGAGGGTGGCGACCGTCGCCGCCCCCGCCGCGTCGCGCGCGGCCGCCGCGTCGGCCGCCGCCGCGTCGCGCGCCGCCCGCAGGCGGGCCACGTCCCGCTCCAAGGCGGCGGCCCGGGCGCGCTCGCCCTCTAGGGCGCGCTCGGCGCGGTCCAGGCGGTCGGCGTTGTCGGCGCGGGTGGGGGACGCGACGGCAAGGGGGGCAAGGGCCGGCGCGGCCGCTGCCGCCGCCTCCGCGGCTTCCGCCCTGCGCACCGCGTCGTCCAGGGCGGCGCACGCTTGCTCGAGCTGCAGGCGGGTCGACTCGAGCTCGGGCGAGGGGGCGGCGGCGGCGGACGCCGCGTCGGCGCGCGCAGTCGCGGCGGCCGCCTCGGAGCGCGCGTGCTCCAGCTGGGCGCGCAAGGAGTCCAGCTCGGGCGCAAGGCAAGCGGCCTGCGCGGCGGCTGCCTCCGCGGCGTCGGCGCGCGCGTCGGCCTGGGCGGCCGCCGCGCGAGCCTGCTCCAGCGCCACCCTCAAATCTTCCGTCTCGGGCGACGGCCCGACGGTTGCCGCCGCGGCCGCCGCCTCGGCGCGCTGCAGCGCGGCCGCCGCGCCGGCGCGGGTGGCCTCGAGCGCCGCCCTCGGCTCCTCCCCGCCCCCGGTCGCCGCCTCAAGTTCAGCAATCCTCGCTTGCGCCCCTTCCAGCGCCGTGGTCAGCCACGTGTTTTCGCCGGCTGCCTGGGCGAAGCGGCGCTCGAGGGCCGACGCGTCGGCGGCGCGCGCGGTGAGCGCGGCGCGCGCCGAGGCGGCGTCGTCGGCCGCGGCGGCTGCGGCGTCGACAGCTTCAGAAGCGGCCGCACGAACCGCGGCGAGAGCTGCGGCGTCGGCGGCTACGTCGGTGGGCGGCCGCGACGCGGCCGCCGCGCGCGCCGCGTCGGCGTCGGCGCGCGCGGCGTCCCGGTCGACCGCCAGGGCCGCCACCTCGGCGCGCAACGCGTCCAGCTCGGCGCGGGCGGCGTCGCGCTCGGCGGCGACAGGGTCGGGAGGAGGAGGAGAGGCGTGTTCGGCCGCGGCCGGCTCTGCCGGCTGCCAGGCGGCGGGCGGGGGGGGAGGCGGCGCCAGCGACTCGGCAGGCTGCTGCCAGGCGGCGGGCGGCGGCGCCAGCGGCTCGGCCTGCCAAGCGGCGGGCGGCGGCGCGTCGTCGCCTGCCGGCGCCCCCTCGTCGCCCGCCGGCGCCGCCATCCAGGGCGCTGGCGCGGCGTCCGCGGACGCGGCCATCCATGCGGGAGCGGCGGCGGCGGGCGGCGGAACGGCGGGTGGCGGCGGCGACCACGCCGGCACAGGCTCGGGCGCGGCGACGGGTTGCGGCGCCCACGCAGGCGCCGCGGGCTCAGCCGGCGACTCGACCGCCACCGGCGGCACAGGCTCGGGCGCCCACGGCGCGGCTTCCACCACCGCCGCCGCGTCGGCCGCCGGCGCGGCCAGCCACGGCGCGGGCGCCGTCGGGGGGGGCGCCTCAAACAACGGGTTACCGCCGTCGGCGCCAGCGGCCGCCTCCCCAAACGCGGGCGGCGGGAGGACGGGTTGCGGCGACGGCCCTTCTTGCGCCAGGCCGTCGAAAAAGCTCGCCCCGTCGTCCCCACCCGCCGCCGCTTTGTCGGGCGACGCGAAAGGACCCCGGGCGACGGCCATAGGCGCGGCGGGCGCAAAGGAGGCCGCGGGCGCCGCGATGGGCGCGCGCGCGGGTTCGGTCGCCGCGCCGACAGCTGCAGGCACGGGGGCGGGCGCCGCCGGCGCCCACGCCGGCAGCGGAGGACCGAGCGTCGCCGCCACAGGCGCCGCGGGCGCGGCGGCCGCAAAGGACGGCCGGCCGAACGGCGCGCGGCGCGCCGCGGGCGGCGGCGCCGTGAAGTGGAACGCGGGAGCGGCGCCGTCGGGCGGCGGGCCCGCGTCCTCGCCGGCGTCCCACATCGAGGGGCGGGCGGGTGGGAGAGGGGGCGGTGTTAGGAGAGAGTGAGGTGCCCGGCGATTGCCCGCCCGCGTCACTCTCTACGACCGCCGCCATGCGCGCCGCGCAGGCGGCAGCCGCCTGCCGCCGCGCGGCCGGCGCGGCGGCGCGGCAGTCCGCGCTCCACACGCCACCCCCTCCCCCTCCCCTTTTCGACCACCCCACGCACGTCCCCCTCACCCCCATCCAACGCGCCCTCGTCGCCCTGACCTCCGGCATCGGCGCCCTGGCCGACCCGCGCCGCGCCGACCTGGTCGCCGCCGCGGCCGACGCAGGAGGGGGGGGAGCGTGGGCCGCGGCCGCCGCGCGCATGGCGGCGGCGCCCGGGGTGCAGGTCGTGCTGGCCGAGCGGCGGCGGGTGACGCGGGAGACGCTGGCGGCGGCGGCTGCGTGCGGGGAGGGGTCGTTCGGCGCCGCGTACGCGTCGTTCATGGCCTCCCGCCGCTTCGACCCCCTGTCCCGCCCCCCCGTGCGCTACGTCGACGGCGCGGGCGCTGCCTACGCGGCTCTGAGGGCGAGGGAGTGCCACGACTATTGGCACGCCCTCTTCAATGTCCCCACCTCCCTCCTGGGCGAGGTCGCGCTCAAGGCGGTGGAATGCGTGCAGCTCGGCCTGCCCGCCGCCGGCCTGGGGGCTGTCGGCGCCGCGTTCCGGCTCTCGCGCGCCGACCGCGCGCGGTTGCCGTCTGTCCTGCCCTGGGCCGCGCGCGCGGGCGGGCGGGCCGCGGATTTGGTCTGCTTGGATTATGAGGCCGCGTTTGGGGAAGACCTGGGCGCCGTGCGCGAGCGGTGGCGCGTTTCGCCCGCGCTGGCCGAGTGGTGGGAAGTGGCGCAGGGTGAGCCGTGAGCGTGGTGCCGTTTTTGGCGGCGGCTGCGCCCGCCTGGTTTCACCGTGCAGCTTCGAGGGCGCGGCTGGGGCGTCGGGGCGGGGGCTGTGTGCCGGCCGCGCGGTCGCCGCACTCTTTTTTTCCTGGCGCTGTGACCCCCACCGCGGCCGTCATGGTGCGCCGCCTGCCCCACTCGCGCCCGCGTTTTGCTCCGGGCACCCCGGCGGCGGCCGCCGCATCGGCCGGCGACTGCCCGCCCTGCCGCGCGCGCGCGCGCGCGTGCGCGCGGCCCCAATCGCGCCCTCCCCGCCCAATCCTTCCCCTCCCTTCCTCTCAGGCCAACCCCTACCTCCTCGTCTACAACACCGCCCTGGCCGCCGGCTGGGCGTACGTCCTGTGGCTCACTTTCGCGACCGTCGCGGCCGGCGGGTGGACGCGGGAGGTGTTGACGGTGTGTGTGTGTGTGTTTGGGCGTGGTGGCGGCGGCGGCGGTTGGGGTGGGAGGGCCCGAATCCGGGGCGCGGGCGGCGCCGCGCGCGATCCGCGCCGACGACCCCCTCTCTTCTTTCTCCGCAGGCCGTCGACCTCCCCCTCAAGATCGTGCAGACGGTCGCCATCGCCGAGATCGGGCACTCCCTGCTGGGCGTCGTCAAGTCGCCCTTCTTCACGACCTGTGCGCGGGAGAGGGAGGCGAGAGGAGGGGCGCCCGCGCGCGCGCTGCCGCGAGACCCCCGCCCGACCCCCAACCCCCTCCCACCCCAGTCATCCAGGTCGCGTCCCGCATCTGGGCGCTGTGGGGCATCGTCAACGTCGCCCCCGCCGCGTGCGGCGGCGGCGCGGTGTCCCTCTTCCGCGTCGGCGCGTTCCACGCCCAACTGAATCTCGTCACCCTCCTCTTCTGCTGGTGCACGTCCGAAATTCTGCGCTACTCGTTCTACGCGTGCAAGGTGGGTGGGGGGAGGCGGGGTGGGGGGTGGGGGGTGGGAGGGGTGTCACCGCGCTTCGCCGCGCGCGCGGACGCCGACGCGTTCGCCTCCTTGTCTCCCGCCCTCAGGAGCTCAACATCATGCCCTACCCCCTGCTCTGGCTGCGCTACTCGGCCTTTGTCGTGCTCTACCCCCTGGGCGTCGCGTCCGGTGAGCCCGGCCCCGGCCCCCGCCCCGACCCCGGCCCGCACCCGCGCCCGCACCCTCATTTTGAACCCTTGCACACCCCCGACACACCTTCACCCCAACCCTCACCGACAGAGATGGCCATGGTGTGGCTCGCGCTGCCCACGATTCGGAAGAACCGCCCCCTCTCCATCACCATGCCCAACGCCTGGAATTTCGCGCTCGACTACTACGTCGGCTGCTTCCTCGGCATCGCGTGCTACGTGCCGGGGCTGCCGGAGCTCTACATGCACATGGTCAAACAACGCAAAAAGGTGCTTCACGGCGGCGGGGGCGGGGGTGGGAGTGGTCGCGGCGGCGCGTCCGGGTCGTCCGTGGCGGCCAAGGGCAAGGCCAAGGCGACATGAGGAGGGGGAGGGGTGGGGAGGGGGGGCAGGCACGGGTGTCGACACCGACCACGCCTCGTCACACGACCCGCCGCACCAATCACCCGCTCCCCCGCCCCGCCGCCGCCCCGCGCGCCGCTTTGAGGTCGGCCTCCCGACGGCCGAGCTCGGCGCGGGCGGTGGCGTAGAGGGACGAGATGTTGTTCGCCAGCGTCGACGCTTCCTCCCTCGCCGCGTCTCGCTCCCCCTCTGCTTGCGCCAGGGCTTCGGTCAGGCGGGCGATGGTCGCCTCCTGCTCCGCCGTCCGCCGCCGCAGCTGGCAGGGAGGGAGGCGGGGTGGTGTTTGGGGTGGTCGCCGCGGCCGCGCCGAGAGACGCCCGCCCCTCCCCCTCCCTCCTGCCTTGCCCTACCTCGGCCGCCTGCAGCGCCAGCACCCCCCCCGCCGCGCCGCCGGTGGGCGACCCGAGGTCGCCGTAGAGGTCTTCGTCGTCGTCGCCGGCGGCGGGCGCGGCGGGCGCCCCGCTGGGGCCAGCGGCGGCGGCGGCGCCTGAAACGAGGGGAGGCAGGCGCTCGAAACGGCGCGCTCGGCGCCCGATTCCGCGCTTGCCCATCGCCGCCCCTCCCCACCCCCACCTCGCCGCTGCTTGGCGGGCGACGGCCAGTCCAGGCCGCAGTCCAGCTCCTCGTCCATCGAGAGAGAGGGGAGGCGCGGCGGCCCTCCGCCTCGGGGGACAGTGCACAGTGCCGACAACAAAACGCCCCCCCGTCTCGACACGCTCTACCCCTCCCCCCCTTCCGCCGCGTCGCCCGCGGTCGCGCCGCCGCCGTCTGTCGCCGCGCGCGCGCCGGCCAGGGTGAGCACGCCCGCGACGCCGCCGTCGGCCGCGAGCAAGACGGCGACCGGCGGCGCGCCCCCGGGGTCGGCCGCGGCCGCGCCCTCCAGCAGCGCGCGCGCGGCGGCCAGCGGCGTGTCGGCCGGCAGGACGACGCAGGCGGCGTCGGCGGCGCAGAGGGCCGAGTCGTCGGCGGCGGGCGCGGACGCCGCGCCCTCTGCCGCCCCTGCACTCGTCGCCGCCCTCCCGTCGGCGACCGCCGACGCGGTCGCGCTGCGCCCCGCGAGCGCGGTGGCGACCGCCGCCGGCGCGGCCGACCGCGCGAGCCCCCCCCCGGCCACCCACGCCGCCACCCCCGCCGCGCCGAGCGTGGGCACGATGACCACATAGTCGCGGGTGAGCTCAAACACGAGCAGCGAGGCGGTGAGCGGGACGCCGCACGCGGCGGCCAGGACGGCCGCCGCGCCGACGAGCGCGTAGGCTGGAGGGTCGGCGACGCCCGCCCCGCCCACCGCGCTGCCAAACGCGCCGCCCAGCGCGGCGCCCACAAGGATCGAGGGCGCGTACAGGCCGCCCACGAGGCGGCCGCCGCGGCAGAGGGCGGTCGCCGCGACTTTGGCCACCGCCAGCTGCGCGAGGAGGCCCGGCCCGTACTCCCCCGCGTCCGCCGCCAGCAGCGCGTTGACGTTGCCAAACCCTTGGTACAGAATTTCGGGGTAGAGGAGGGCGAGGGCGCCGGTGGCGGCCCCGGCGGCGAGCGGGAGCGCGGGCGCCGGCGCGCCGGCGCGCTCGGCCGCGCCGGCCGCGGCCGCCGCGCCGGCTTCGGCGGCGCGCCACGCAAGGGCGACCGCGCCGGCCAGGGCGCCGAGGGCGAGGGTGAGGGGGAGTTCGGCCGTGGTGAAGGGCGCGTAGGCCGGGACGCGGACGGCGGGCGACCCGCCCAGGCCGGCCGTCGACACGACGGCGGCCAGCACGGAGGCGAGCAGGATGGCGGCGACCGAGAGGCCGGGGGAGGGGGCGCGGCCGGAGCCGGGGTCGTCGCCGGACGGAGGGCGGCCGACGCCGGGGGTCAGCACAGTCTCTATCGCGAAGAAGACGCCCGAAATGGGCGCCCCAAACCCGGCCGCGACGCCGGCGCCCGCGCCCGCGGCGAGCAGCGGGAGCGCGCCGCGCGAGCGCAGGAGCGCGGCTGCGCCGCGCGCGACGCTGCGCCCGATGTCCACCGCCGGCCCTTCCGGCCCGAGGGACGCGCCGCCGCCCAGGGTGAGGGCGGCGGCGAGGGCGCGCAGGAGGGGGGCGCGTACGGCGGCGGAGCGGGGGGCGCCCAGGGGGGGGTCGTCCAGAGACCCGCCCGCCGCCGCCCTCAGCGCGCCCACCGCCGCGCCCGCGGCGGCGGGAGGGAGGACCAGGATCGGGAGGGCTTCCGTCCAGGGGAGGGACCGCGCCCAGCGGCCCCAGTGCGTCGCCTCGAGGGGCGCGCCCGCCCACGCCACCGCGCGCACCACCTCGACCGCGTCGTTCAACAGGACAACGGCCACTCCTGTCGCCACGCCGACGCCGCAGGCGGCGGCGAGGATGGCGGCTTCCGAGACTTCTTCGTGGGGCGGGGTGGGCGGGTCGACGGGCGGCGCGGTTGCGGCGACGCCGTCGGGCGCCGCCGCGCCGGGGGGTGGTGTGGAGCGATGCCTAGGAGTGCGCAGTGGCCTGCGCGGGGGTCGGCGGAGGGCGGGCGGCTGCGCGGCGCGCGCGTCGCCGCGCGCCCGCGGCGGCGCGGCCCGCATTGGCGGCGGCCCGCCTCAGGGAATGGCGGTGCGCATGGGCGGGGAGCGGGCGTGCGGCGGCCGGGGTGAGAGGAGGGCGCGGCGAGAGTGGGGGCTGCGCTGCGGCCGGGCGACGGCACGACACGCCGCCCGCGCCTCTCGTCGCTACCTCCCACTCCCTCCCCCCGCCCCCTCCCCTCACTTGCGCCAATCGTGGCTCCCCTCCACGTCAAAGTCGTCCTCCCACCACGTCGAGTTGCGGGTCCCGGTCTTGACCGCGTCGCCCAACCCGACTGCGCCCGCCATTTCCAGTTTCGCTTCCCCGAGCGTGTACCGCAACCGGTCCTCGGCCACGCACGCGTACTCGCCGTTGTCTTGTTTGAGCATGACTTGCCAGGGGCCGGGAAACTCGCGGAAGAGGGCGCCCGAGTAGTTGATCAAGTAGGGGGGGACGGGTACCGTCTGCGCGTAGTCCCGCGGGCGCACGTAAAAGGCCGGGGTGATGCGCGACAGGAACCGGTGCTGGAGGGCTTTGGGGGGGAAGCCAAAGAGGCCGAGGTCGGCGCGCAGCGTGTCGAGCTCCATGTTGAAAAAGACGAACGCCGCGCCACCGGCTTCGACCGCGCCGAAATAGGCTTCCGCGTCGGGGAGCTCGATGGTGGACGCGTTGACCGCGATGTAGACATCCGCGGGCGGCGGTTTGGGGGTTTCGGCAGCCGCGTCGCCGCCCCCACCAAACATCCGCGCGAGCCCCGCCAGCCCGCCCGGCGGCGCCGCCTCGCGCAGGTGACCCATGGTCACGCCCGGCAACGAGGCCAGGGCGGCGGCAAACACTTTGGACGACCGTTTGAGCTCGACCGCGTCCGGGACCAGCACGCGCACCGTCCGCCCCTCCTTGGCCAGCCGCCGCCCCGCCGCAAGCGCAAACTGGGTGTTGTTGTCGATGTACTGGTCCGACGACCCGGCGTAGCCGTCCTTGTCCCCGGGCAGCGCGGGGAACTCCACCTCGATCAGTGTTTTGCCGTCCCCGAGCGCGGCGGCCACCGCCGTGCCGGCGTCGTCCACCAGGACGTCAAAGGAGGCGGGCGCGTACGTGGAGCGGCCGGCGGAGGAGGAGGCGGCGGGCGGGGCGGCGGCGGGCGGCGGGAGCGCCGCGCGGCGGGCGGCGGTTGGGGCCCGGCGTGCGCTCAACGCACGCGCGTGACGCGGCGTGGGCGCCGCGGCGGCGCGCGGCCGCGACGGGGCGGGCCTGGGGACGCGCAGCATCGCGCCCGCCGGTGTGGCTGGGCGCCGCGCCGACGGCTGCAGTCCTCCCTTCCTCCTCGACCATGCGCACCTGCCGCCCCCCTCCTGCGCTGCGCGCGACTCCGGCGGTTGCCGTGGGCGTCCACGCGCCGCGCCCCCTCGCTTGCCGCCCGCGCATTCCCCTCATCCCTCTTCGCGCCGTGCGCGCCGACCAGGCCACCGAGACCGCCATCGACGCCGCCACCCTGGACGCCATCGCGGCCGTGACGGGCGCGGCGGACGCGGCGGTGGAGGCGGCGGTCGCGGCGGCGGCGGCCGACGCGGCTCGCGTCGCGGCGCTGCCCCCGGTCGCGTCCGAGCTGCGCGCCAAGGTGCTGGCCTCCGTGCGGGACGTGCAGGCCGGGCTCTTGGAGCGCGAGACCGAGGTAAGAGGGAAGGGGAGGAGGCGGGCGCGCGGGGAGCGGCGCGGCGGCCGCCGTCGACGCATGCCCGACCCTTTTTCCTTCCCAGGTCCGCCTCCTGCTCCTCGCCGCCCTGGCCGGCGAGCACCTGCTCCTCCTCGGCCCCCCCGGCACCGCCAAATCGGAGCTGTCGCGGCGGCTGGCCGCGCTCACGGGCGGGAAATATTTCGAGCGCCTGCTCACGCGCTTCTCCGTGCCCGAAGAACTTTTTGGCCCCCTCTCCATGGCGGGCCTGGAATCCGACCTGTACGTGCGGCAGACGGCGGGGTACCTGCCGACGGCGGAGGTCGCGTTCATCGACGAAATCTTCAAAGTAGGGCGAGGGTTGGGGGGTCGGGTTTTTAGGGTTGGATTAGGGGTCGGGTTTTGACCTCGACCCTTTCGTCGCTCGCCAGGCCAACTCGGCGATCCTGAACGCGCTCCTCACCCTGCTCAACGAGCGCCTGTTCGACAACGGCGCCACGCGGTCCGTGGTGCCCCTGCTGTGCCTCGTCGGGGCGTCCAACGAGTTGCCCGAGTCGGAGGAGCTCGACGCGCTGTACGACCGCTTCCTCATCCGCCGCCACGTCGCCCAAGTCTCCGCGTCCAACCTGTCCCGCCTCGCCGACCTGGCGTCGGGGCAAGCGGCGCCCGCGGGGGCGGCCGGCGAGCCCGTGTCTGACGACGCGGCGGCCGCCGCCGCGGCCGCCGCCGCGCTCGGCGGCGCGCCCGTCGCGCAGCTCACCATGGCCGACTTTCAGGCCGCCGCCGCGGACGCGCACGCCGCCGTGCGCGTGCCGCCGGCGGTCGTCGACCTGCTCGTCAACCTGCGCACGTACCTGCAGGACAAGTGCGAGGTAGGGGGCGGGGGGGGCGCGTGTGGGGGGGGGTCCAGGGCGCGGGCCGTGACGGCGCTCGACCGCCACCCCAACCCTAACCCTAACCCGTTGCGCCCCTCCTCCCCACCCCGCCCCAGCCCCCTGTCTACGTGTCCGACCGGCGGTTCATGAAGGCGGTCTCCCTCCTGCAAGTGGCCGCCCACGCCGACGGCCGCACCGAGGTCGTGGAAGGCGACTGCCTCCTCCTGGAGCACGTCTTCGGCCAGCGCCCCGCGGACGCGGCCAAGGTGGGGCGCGGGAGGGGGGGGGGGTGGGGCGGTGGGGCGGGCGGGTTCATGCGCGGCGGGCGAACCCCAGAAACCGCGGCGCGCTCACCCTCCCCCCCCCCCCAGGTCCGCGCCCGCGTCCTCGACGCCATTGGGGCCGACCCCGGCCTCGTCCAGGCCGAGCTCGTCCTGCTGGCCCTGTACGGGCGCGCGGCGCGGGCGTTGAGCGGCGGCGCGGGGGCCGAGCCGCCGGCCGACGTCGCGCGCGACGCGGCCGACGTGCGCGACCTCGTCCGCCTCCGCCACGCGTCCCTGACCGCCACCCTGGACGCCGGCTTCCCCGAGCTGCGGTCCTCGGTCTGGCTCTCGTCGTCTGCGGCGCGCGCGGCGGCGCAGGCGCTGGCGCCGCCGCTGGAGGAGGCGCGCGACAAGGCGGCGGACTTGCTGCGCGAAGCGACGCTCATGCTGACCTGCCTCGAGGCCGGCCGCCCGGGCGTGCTGGAGCGGGTGCTGCCCAAGCGGGCCAAGCAGTACGCCAAGGGCGTCGCGGAGCGCGCGTGAAGTGAGTGAGAGAGGGCGAGGCGACAAGAGTCGGCGCGCGCGCGCGCGCGCGCGCCGCCGCGCTCTCCCCTCTCTTGGCGCCGTGATTTTTGGGTGGGGCGCGGTCTCCCGTCGCGGCTAGGCTCGTGGGCGGGTGTGGGGAGGGGATTCGATGGTGGCGGGGCGTGCAACGACCTGCGCGCTGCGTCGACGCGCACACCCTCCCCGCGCCCCGCGCGGCGGCGCGCCGCCCTCTCCCGCCCTCGACCACGTCTCCGATGACGGACGCCGCCCCGCCGCCGCTGCACGCCGCCCCCCTCGCCGTCGACTGGCTCGCGTCCGGCGACGCGCTCACCGCGCTCGCCGCCTCCGACCGCACGCTCGTCGCGGGCACGGCGGCGGGCGCGGTGCACGTGCTGGACGTGGACGGCAACGAGGTTAGAGGAGGATGGAGGGGAGAGGAGGCGGCATCGGCATCGGCGCCCGCACGCGGCCGCCGGCGCCCGCGCCGCCGCTCCAGCGGGTGCCGTGGGATCGCGCGCGATCGCTCCACCCCACCCCCCACCCCCCAGATCCGGCGCGCGCGCCCGCGCGCGGGCCCCGTCGCGCACCTCTCCCTCGACGCCCGCTCCGAGGTCGTGGCGGCGGCCTACGGCGGCCGCGACATTGCCCTGGTGCCGGTGTGCGGCGGCGGGGGCGGCGGGAGCGCGCCCACCGCGCGCGCGCCGTTTGCGGCGACCCTCGTCGCTCTGGCCCCCGACCACGCCTCCCCCCGCGGCGGCGGCCGCCTGGCCGTCGCCGGCCCGTGCGGCGGCGTCGCGCTGCTGGGCCCGGGCGGCTGGCTGGGCCGCGGCGGCGCGCGGTCGCTCGCGGCGTCCGGCGCGTCGCGCGGGCCGGTGCTCGCCCTCGCCTGGGGCCCGGCCGACCTCCTGGCCTGGGCCACGCCCGCTGGCGTCACCGTGCACGACGTTGCCGCGGGCGTGGGGGCGCTGCTGGCGCCGCGGCCGCGGCTGGCGGGGCCGGGCGCGCGCGCGGCGCTCGCGTGGGGGCCCGCCCCGGCCCCCAGCGCCGCCCCCGGCCGCGCCCTCGACCTGGCCGTGTCCTGGGGCCCCACCGTGCAATGCCTGCGGGTGGTGCCGGGCATGGGGGACGCGCCGGCGCTCGCGCCGGCCGCGGGGCCGCGCGACGTCGGCGCGTGCGCGGTCGGCGGCGCGCCGTTTGGCGGTGGCTCCCTGGTCGCCCTCGTCCGCGGCGACGACGGCGCCGGACGGCTAGTCGTCGTGCCCCGGGGTCGCGGCGGGGGCGACGCTCGCGGCGTTGCTGTGCTCGAGGGCGACGTGGACGCCGACCCCTCCTTCCCTCTCCTCTTCGCCCCCGCCCTGCCCGCGGTCGAGCCCGCACCACCCTCCCGCCCGCGCCAGTCCCGGCTGACGGTGGGCGGCGAGGGCCCGGCGTCGCCGCCGCGGCCCGGCGCGGCGGTCGCCGCGGCAGCCGCGGCGTCGACCGCGGTCGCGTCCGCCATGTCGGCGGGCGCGGCACTGGCGTCCAGACTCAAGGCGGCAGGGGCGGCGGGGTCGGGCGCGGCGACGCCGGCGCCGTCGCGGCCGCCGTCGCCTGGCAGCTCCGAGTCGCCGCCGACGCCCGTGCCCGACAACGCCGCGTTCTACGTGGCGCGCGGGCGGTCTTTGGCCGCCGCGAGGCCGCTGGCGGGCGACGCGCTCGTGGCCTGGCTCCTCGAGGCAGGGCGCCCCGCCGCCGCGGCGGCCGCCGCGGCCGCGTCCGGCTCGGCCACCGCGCGCGCCACTGCGGGCGACGCTGCGCTCAAGGCGTTGCTGGCCGCAGGCGACGGGGCGGCGGCCGCGGCCGCGGCGCCGGGGCTGCTCGGGACAGACGCCGCGGCGTGGGAGCGCGCGGTGCACGCGTTCGCCGCCGCCCGCGCGCTCGCCGGCCTGGCCCCCCTGCTGCCCGTCGCCGGTCCTTCCGGCGTCGCGGGAGCGGTCGCGGCATCGATTTCGGGTGGGCATGGGGTGAGCGGCGCCCCTCCACTCCCCTCTGAATGCTACGCGATGGCGCTCCGCTCCCTCCTCCTCCGCCCTGACGACCACCCCACCTTGCTGCGGCTAATCACCGACTGGCCTCCGTCTGCCGTCGACGCCGGCGCCCTCGCAGGCGCGGTCGCGGCCCGCGCGGCCGCCTCCGGCGTGGCGTCGCCGCCGCTGCTCGACGCCGCGGCCGCCCTCTACTCCCGCCTCGGCCGCCCCGCGGCCGCGCTGGACGTGCTGCTGGCGCAGGGGGCGCCGAGGGCGGTGGGCTACGCGGACGCGCACGGTTTGGTCGGGGGGTTGAAGGGAGGGGCGCTCGCGGCGCTCGTAGCGGCCGACCCTTTGGCCGCCGTGCCCCTGCTCGCCGCCCACCACGCCACCGTGCCGCCGGGACGCGTGTTGAGCTCTCTGGCCGACGCGGCGGCTGCCTCGGGCGACCCGGCGCGGGCGGCGGCGCTGTCCGCTGCGGCCGCCGACTACGTGTCAGCCGCCTTTGCCGCCGCCCCCGACTCCTTCGACGCCCCCGCCGCCGACGCCGCCCTCGCCCTGCTGGTCGACCACCGGCCCGCTGACGTGGCGACATTCGCGCGCGAGGCGGCGGCGCTCGACCTCGACGCCGCCACGTCTCTCTGTGCCGACCGCGGCCTCCACGCCGCGCGCGCCGCCCTGCTCGCCCGCTCGGGCGACGACGCTGGTGCCCTGGCCGTCTTGGTCAACGACGCCAAAGACGTCGCGTCCGCGGTCGCGCTCGCCGCCGCCCGCGACGGCGTGAGCGGCGACCTCTGGCGCCTCCTCGTCTCTTTGGCCGCCGCCGACGGCGATGCCGCCGGCGCGTTGCTGGACGTGGGCGGCGGCGCGACCGCGGCGAGGCTGGTGGCGGCGCTGCCGCCGGGGGCGGCGGTGCCGCGGTTGGGGCCGCGGTTGGCGGCGGCAAGCCGCGCGGCGGCCGCGCGAGAGGGGCTAGCCCACGGCGCGGCCTCCCTGGTGGCGGCCGATGCCGCGCGCGCGAGCGTGGCGCTGTATGGGGCCGTGCGTAAAGCGGTGCGGGTGCAGGTGGAAGAAGGGAGGGAAGGCGGGGCGCTGATTTCAGTCGTGCCGGCCGACGGAACCGGCGGCCGCCGCCGGCGCCGGGGCCAGAGGGCGCCACTGGCGCCGCTGGTCGGCGCGCGCGCGTTGGGGGCCAGCGTGCAATGAGTTTTGTGTTTCGCGGCGAGCGTGCGAGGGCGGGAGCGGGACGCGGGCGTCGGCGCACACCGCCCGCCGCCCGCACGCCCTTGCCCCTCCGTCCGGAGTCGCCACCCCGACGCAGGGCGCGACCCCGCATCGGGCACGCCCCCAATGCGGCGCACCGGCGCGGCGCTGCCGCGCGGCCGCATCGGCCCGCCCCGCCCCTTTCGCGCCACCGTTACTCCACGCGCCACGCCGCAACAACCGGATGCGCCGCCGTTGGACGACGCCGTCGGCGCCCTGGTCGCCGCCGCGCTCTCCGGAGACGTCGACTCAGCGCTCCTCGACTGTCTCCCAGACGCCCCCTTTGCCGCCGCAGCCGACCGCTGGGAGGAAGGGCAAGGCGCGGAGGCATCGACCCTCACATTCCTCGACGTCGTCCGCCACGCGGGCGCCGACCTCCACTTTGACGCGTACGCCCTCCGCGCGCTCATCCTGGCCCCGCCCCGGTCCCTGACCGCCACCGCCGCCTTGCGAGTCACCCCCACCACCGCCCTCGTCCGCGCCGCCGCCGTCGCGTCCGCCGGCGAGGAGGTCGCGCTCGAGCTCTCCCTCGTGCTCGAGGAGCGGGCGGCCGCTCACTACCGGGGCGTGCGCGCGGTGCAGCGTTGGGCGCTGGCGGGGGCGCGCGGCGAGCCGGGAGCAGGAGAGGGGGGGAGCGGCGACGGCGCGCGGCCCCGGCTCCCTCCGTCCTCCCTGCACCCGCGCCACGGCCCTGAAGCCGTGCTCGAGGGCGCGCTCGCCGCGTTGGCCTCCCGGGACGGCGCCGCTGCCTCCTCCTTGATGGAGGGCGCCCCCGCAGGGTCGGCGCCCGCGAGGCTCGCGGCCGCCGCGCCGCGCGGTGGCGAGACGCCGCCGCCGGGGCTGGACCTGTTGTTGGCGCCAGGGATGGTGGCTGACATCTTGTCCACCCGCATGCTGGCGCCCGACGCGTGCCTCGCCGTCGTCGGCGTCTCCTGTCCTGCCGAAGCCGCCGCCGCGCCCGACGGCGCCCCTCCGACCCCTTCCCGCCGCGCGGCCCTCGTCTGGCGCCTGGGGCTGAGGCCGGCACTGGACGGAAACGCGTGCTGGTGCGTCGAGGGCGTGGAGCTCGCCGGCGGGTGGGCTGCTGACGGCGGGGGGGCGGCCGGGTTTCCCTGGCCGGTCGGCGGATGAGTGAGGGGGAGGGTGGGGGGCGGCGGGCGGCCCGCGCTGTGTGACGGGGCGAGGGGTGGAGCGAGAGAGGGAGACGGAGAGGGACGAGTGGCGGGGCGAGGAGCGCTCGTGCGTGGTGGCGGCCGGCGGCGGCCAAGTCTACACGCGCCGGCGACGGAAACAAGCGCGCTCGCCCGGGGGGCGCGGTGCGGCGGCGCGGTGCGGCAGGTTGGAGCAGGCGGGGAAGCGGGCGGACGGCGACAGGAAACAAAAAGCGCGCTCGCCCTGGGGCGTGGTGCGGCGGCGCAGTGCAGCAGGTCAGGGACAGCAAAGGGAGGCTCCCTCCTTCACGCGGCGGCGTAGTCGCCGCGGGCGACGTCGAGCGCCTCGTGCGGCTCGGCCGCCGCCGGCGCGGCGCCCTCGGCGTCGAGCTCGTCGCAGGATTGGCGCTCCCAAAACTGCTTCAGGCGTTTGATCACGCCCTCGCCGACGCCAACCAGCGTCTTGTCCTTCTTGAGGGCGTCGATGCGCTTGACGTCGCCGGGCGCGACCGTCTCGCGCAGCTGCGAGAACGAATCGGCGGCCTTGGAAAAAGCGTTGCTCTTCATGTGCTCGTTCGCGCCCTTGAAATGGGACGCCACGCGCTGCAGGAAAGCGACCACGGGCCCGTTCAGGCCCACATCCTGGGGGACCAGGGAGAAATCGGAAAAGTGGTCGTCTGGCGTGTGGAAAGGGACCCCCACCGCCTCGGCAAACGCCTTGTCCGAGTCCGAAAAGTCGGCGTCGCGCGGCGCGGCGCTCGCCGTGCCCTCGGCCGCGGCTCTCCCCGCCGCGTCGCCGACGAAGAACGAGGCCGCCAGGTCGACCGGCACCCCCCCGTTGTAGCGCTCCGTCAGCAGGGCCCACAGCCCCGTGCCCGGCTTGCGGCAGTGGCGCATGTCGGCGTCGGCGGTGGCCGCGGTGGCCAGGAGCACCGTCGCCGGCACCCCCAGCTCGGCCATGATGGCGTCGATGCGGGCTGTCACCATGGCCGCCGTCTTGCCGGTGACCGCGCTCCGGATGCGGCCCTGGTTGGAGAGGACGGCGATGTGGTGGCCACAGGCGGCGAGAGCGCGGAGCGTCTCGCCCGCGGACGGCGACGCGAGGCGCCAGTCGTCCTGGTCGACGGGGCCCATGGACGCGTCGCGGCCGGGCGTCTTGATGGTGGCCAGGGTGCCGTCCTGAAGGGAGGGAGAGGGAGGGGGGTCGTGGGGTCGACGCGTCTCCCGCTTGCCTCGTTCGCCCTCGGGCGACGCGCGGCGGCCGTGTGCCAATGCCGCGCGCCCCCCGGGGCGGGCGGCGCGGCGCATGGCGCGGTGGGAGGCCCCACGCCCCCCGACGACGCGCACGCTGGCCGGCCAAAAAAACGGACGCCCCGCCCCTCCCCACCCCCCTCCTCCTCCCCTCTCGTACCAGGTCGAAGGCAGCGATCTTGGAGGACGGCTCGGGCACGCCGTAGACCCTAGGTAGAGGAGAAAGGGGGGGATCGGCCGCGCCGCGTAGCGGGCGCGCCGCAGCGCGCGGCGCCGCCGCGCGGGCGAAACCGCGCCACACGCGGGGATGAGGTCGCAATCTCCGCCTCACGCGCGGGACGGTGCGGGCGCGCGAGCGCGCCCGCGCGTGGCGCGGCGCCGCGCCGGAAGCGCGCCATCCCCCCCGCCGCGCGCCCGCCACGCCCTCCCGCCCCCGTCTTACTTCACCATAGTGTACGGCCACGGCCCCTGAGCCCACCCGTCGGCCACCATGGCCGGCCACTTGTCGGAAGCTTTCGCCTTAGGCTTTTTCGCCGGCGTGCCCTCCTCCTCGTCCTTGACCTTGCGCTTGGCGGGCGCTTTTTTGGCCGGGGCCTTGCCCTTCTTCTTTTTCTTGGCGGCGGGCGTGGTGGACCGCTTCCGCTCCTCGGCGGGGTCAAAGTCGCTGCTGCTGCCCGACGGCTCGGGCGACGGCATGTACGCCTCGTCGTCTTCGTCCTTGATCGTCTCTTTCTTGACGTGGCGGGGGGGCATGGTGGCGGGTGGTGGGGGGGGGCGGGACGGAGTGTGACGGGCGCCGGCGCGCGCGCGCGCTCTCCCTCCCACGCGGCCGCCTCGATACACGCGCCACCCCCACAAGACCCTCCTCCCACCCCCCAATGTCTCCTCACTGATCCCCGCCCGCCCCCACCCCGCCCTGAAACCGCGTCGGCGTGTCGATGCCGTGCATGAACGCGAGCGCCGACCCGAGCGCGACAGCGAGCGTGACGGCCAGGATGCCGGCCTCGGCCAGTTTCACATGGTGTTGGCACCCGTCGTCGCACGCGGCGGGAGAGGCGGCCTGTAGAGTGGTGGGAGGTGGGCGGCGCGCCCGCGAATGGCGCCTCCCGCCCTCCCGCCCCTCTCCCTCCTCTCTCGCACCACGGCCGATGCCAGCGCGGCGACGAGCGCCAGGCGCCAGGCGGCGGCGGCCGGCATCGAGGAGAGAGATGGGAGAGTGGGAGAGAGCGTCGGGCTTGGCGCGCCTCACTCTCCCTGGATGCGCGCCTGCCGCGCGCTCTCCCGCGCCTACCACTCGGCCCCGCGCGTCGGCGTCGGCGCCGTCCTGTGGCGCGTCCCTCAGGCCGCCCGCCCAGAAGTCCTCCTCGTGCGCCGCGCCAAACCCCCACACCTCGGCCTCTGGTCGTTCCCCGGCGGCGCCCAGGAGCTGGGCGAGACGCTGGCCGGCACCGCGGCGCGCGAGCTGGGCGAGGAGGTGCCAGGGGCGGCGTTCTGCGGAGACCGCGCCCGGTCGGGCGGCCTCGCGCGCGGCGCGGTCTGCGACGCGGTCGACTCGATCACGCGCGACGCGAGTGGCGAGATTGAGTATCACTACACCATCGTGGAAGTAGCGGGCGTCGCGGCGGCTGGGAGCGCCGCGGCGCGAGAGGAGTCGCCGCGCGCGGCGAGCGACGCGTCTGCGGCGGTGTGGGTGACCCTGGAGCGCCTGGAAGAGATGGAGGCGGCGGGCGGGCGCGTCACGCCGGGCTGCGCGCGCGTCGCGCGGGCGGCGTTGGAGCGGTTTGGGGGCGTCTTGGTCAAGGGGGCGGGATGAACAGAGGATTCACACGACCGCCGCCGCGGCCGCGACTCTCTCCCTCCCCCCAGAGGGGGAGGGAGGGCTCTCTCTCTCTCTCCCTTTCTTGACCTGCCACGCTTCCACCGCCGCTCCCTCCCCGCGCCCGGCCGCCGCCGCCGCGCCCGCCCAAGCCGCGAGCGCGCGCCGGCCGCCGCCGGCGCCCGGGCGCACGGCGTCGTCCGCCCAGGCGACGAGCGAGGCGGCGGCGATGCGCATGGTGGCGTCCCGGCCGGCGGGGCCGACGCCGCAGAGCAGGTCGGACAGACGATTCCACACCGCGCCGCCATCGTAAAACTGGGCGTGCCCCGCGGCCAGGACAAGGTTGGCCGACCCCGGCGCGGTCGCGGGCCAGAGGCGGCGGTAGCCAGAGCCCCCGGGGTTGCACGCGCCGACGACTGCGGCCGACGCGAGGCCGACGGGGCCCGCGCCCGGCAGGGCGTCGGCGGCAGACGGGTAGGCGCGCGAGGGGGGGGCGAAGGAGGTGGAGTCGACGGCGTCCAGGAGGAAGCAGGCGACGGCGCGCGGGGCGGGGCGCGGCGTCGGGCCGCCCGCCGGCGCGGGCGGCGCGCGCGCGCCAGCCCAGTGCAGCGCGGCCAGCTTCGCCCCGCGCGAGTGGCCCGACAGGACGAGCGTCGACGCGTCGACAGGGGCGGACGCCGCCGCCCACGCGACCGCGTCGCCGAGCCAGCCCAACTCGAGCGCGTCGGGCGTCAGCGCCAGCGGGCGCGCGTCGTACTGCAGCACGGCGTAGCCCCACGACGCGGCGTGCGCGGCGTAGCGCGCATACCAGGAGGACCGGACCTGCGGGG
>Ga0315289_10002002_pt1 | contig 31630 bp, 38 predicted proteins | sample YL17G11_40_MG_FD_203452 | JGI IMG/M metagenome (GOLD analysis project Ga0315289, IMG submission 203452) | Sediment microbial communities from Yellowstone Lake, YNP, Wyoming, USA - YL17G11_40 | ecosystem: Environmental > Aquatic > Freshwater > Lake > Sediment | place: USA: Wyoming | collected... | reverse complement strand
TTCTAATTTCCCTTGGTTCTGACTCCTCTGTCATTGAACCACCAGCGACTATCCCAGCGGTCGCCCCCATGAAATGAAAATATTCATCGATTCCCAAAATATATGGCATTTTACTTCTCCTTATTGGGGGTCAGTTTTTCCCCAACCATTACAAATTCCTTTTTACATCTTATTAAGATATTTCCAATTTCATCTTTTACTTCTTTTTCTTCATCTTTCTTAAAAACACCATGAATATTACTAACCTCTTTATGATTCCCGATGTACTTTACTCTCATGTCATAACTCCTTATATCAAACGCATTTGTACTTGCAAATGGACTTCACTAAACACATAAAAATTAGCCTCAGATTTTACAAAATTGAAGTCTGTAGAAATCGGGAGACATACTTTTATTTGCCCATTATTAAGATATCTGTTAGGAGCTAATGCACCGTTATCACCCCTTATTACTTCTTCTATCGTATCTGTTATCTCCGCTAACGCATCATCACATTGTTCTGGAGTTTGTATACTAGGTACTCCTATTGCTGTTAGTAAAGCTGGCGGAGTTTCTTCAACACTATTATTAAGATTAACTGGCAACCCTATCACCGTCTTCACTGTATATATCAAATTGGGAAATGGTGAGTAACCTATCGCTCTATGAGGTTCATCGGGTTTATTTTCTAAATATATCTGAACAGCGGGTAATCCAGCACTAGGTATCCAACGCTGTTTTATCATCTGAACTATATATCTATTTGTCAAGTCTAACGGATCAAGTTTAGTATTTGTTTTCAACGTAGTATATATCGAATTCCTTATAGCAGTATAGTTGATTTTCATTTACTTTACTTCCTTCGCTAATGCAAATTCGTCCTGATATAACATTTCTATTTGCTTACCAACATCAACAACCGCCTTTTTACTTAACACTTCATTTAATTGTGAGATATTAGTGACTGATATTCTGAAATCAGCATTAGATACTTCTGTTCTAACATTTGAACCCAAGAAAGCCAATTGCATTCTTGTCTTTAACTTAGATGAAATCTTTCTGACTAACTTTTGATTCTTATTACCAACAAAATCTTCACTTATATATTTCATCATTTTATCCATTTTCTTTTCACCCTTAGTTTCTATAGATATTAATGGTTTGTTACCCATGTTCATTGTTATCTCAGCCATTTGAGCTCCAAATGTCTGTATAACCCATCTTTGTGTGGAGTCGAATGTACCACTCTATATTCTATATCTGATACAGGATCTATAAGTCTATCATCGATTTCTATCTGGTGTTCTATAGAACAAAACGCTGTAAAATCACCCATTCTAACTGTACCAAATCCTATATCAGCCTTATTATATCCACCAGTCCTCTGTATACATATGGGTATTGAACCACGAGCTTGAAATATTTCTGCTTGATTAGCAACTCTTACATTTTCATTATATTGAACTGTAACTGGTTGCCCTATAAATGGCACGTTCAATTGAGTGGTTGGTATTCCTGCAGAACCAACTCTCTTGATATACCAATCAAACTTAGTAGAGCGTATCAACAGGTTCTGTATAAACTTTGACATATGATTTCTTCCGTCATGATTTAATATCTTAGAATTCTTAGAAGTCAATTCATGTATGTTGCTCAATGCCCCTAAATATACTCCACTTATCGGTTGAGCAGCAAAATACATATCCTGTTCAGTATCTAACCCCGTTATATCTTTATATCCATTACCAACTTGTGTCGTACCCCACACATTCAGATCACCATCAGATTCTTGATATAGGAGTCTACTTGTTTGCCCTGCATTATTGCTAACCGTTACCCTAATTGTGCCATCTAAGAGGTCTGTGACTAAAATCACAGGGGTTGTAAAGACCGGTGGTGTGGCTCCCCCGCCACCAGCCCATCCCACCATCGTAGGTCTTGCAAGCATTATGGAGTACTCCAAGCATCGAAGTTCATAGGTCCGGTGTAATTGGGGTCTGTTATAATCGCCCCTGTAGTTGGGTCTCTAGCAATTGTCTTTAATATATTAGCAGTATCACCATCATTACGTAAATAGACAGTCCCAGTATAAACACCACCGACATATTCCCAAACCTGCTTATTCTTAACCAATCTAGTCACATTATCATTATATAACGATCTTATACCAGTATATCCCCAAACTCCTGTAGCGATATCTGCTAAATTCGGTAATCCGGTAACTCCAAACCCTGTCTTACCAGTGAGTGTACGACTCGGGGCACCCCAGATACCCGTAACATTATCAGCTAAAACTGGAATGCCCGTCACACCAAACCCAACTTTATCATTAAGACTGCGTATTCCGGTGAATCCCCAAACACCCGTAGCGATATCGCCCAAAGATGGTATAGATATCCCAGTTGTAGAATAACCAGCCTTATCAGTAAGAGTGCGGCTAGGTGCTCCCCATATACCTGTAACTACATCTGCAAGAACAGGAATGCCCGTCACTCCAAACCCAACTTTATCTGATAATGATCTTATACCCGTATACCCCCAAACGCCCGTAGCGATATCGCCAAGATTAACACTTACACCTGTAACACCGAAGTTTACCTTATCACTAAGACTACGTATTCCAGTGAATCCCCAAACACCTGTAGCGATATCGCCTAAAGACGGTATGGATATGCCAGTAGTAGAATATCCAACTTTGTCAGTAAGTGTGCGACTCGGTGCTCCCCAGATTCCCGTGACCATATCTGCAAGAACGGGTATGCCCGTAACACCGAATACAGTCTTATCAGTTAATGCTCTTCCGCCACCATATCCCCAAACTCCTGTGGCAACATCACTAATTGAGGGTAATCCAGTCGTTGAATATCCTGCCTTATCAGTAAGTGTTCTACTTGGAGCGCCCCATATTCCAGTAACGTTATCAGCAAGAACAGGAATACCTGTCACTCCAAATCCAACCTTATCACTAAGACTACGTATTCCAGTGAATCCCCAAACACCTGTGCCCAAAGCACTAATATTAGGAAGATCATCAACATCAGAACTTTCAACTATCCCAGCCCATATTGAATTTTTAACCAGTATACCACTAACTGTTGCAGCTATTTCTAATTCACCAATAGAATCCTTAATAAATCCATTAACACCCAATATTCCAACAGATGCACCATATACTCCAGTAGTTATGGCAGATATAGAAACTACTGCACCAGAATCTGCATCTTCTCTATATAATAATCCAGTTGCTCCTGGGGGAGTATCAACATTAACTAAGTTATTGTTTTGATTCGTTATATAAAATTTTCGTTTAATGGTTTTGCCTAATTTTATTTGTTCCATACCACTATCCTCTCACAGATGATATTTTAGCTTTATTTGTTGGCAATTCTCCAATGTCGGCCACATCTACCGCCGTGCCCAGCCGCACGTCTGCCTTGACCGGCACCTTGCAAGTGCCGGAGCCGACGCCGAAGCGCACATCGCTGTTCGCGTGTGCCTCGGCAACCGCCGTGCCGGTGACCGCCCCGGCGAAGTTGGTGAAGTTGACCGTGCTCTGCGCGCCGGTCGGCCACGTCACGCCAAGGGCGTTGGTGCTGCCCTCGTAGCACCCGAGGCTCGGGGTGGTGGAGTGACGGGCGTTGCCTTTTAGGTCGATAGTCTCGGTCGTGTTCGCCCCTGCCTGATAGCAGGTACTCGTCGCCAGAATGCCCGCGTCGGTGGCATTGTTGCCGCCATCGTTGAGCGACCAGAGCGCGAGTTGTGCGCGGGTCAGAGAGCGCAGACCCGCTTCGCTGCCGGTCGCGTCCGTGGAGGCGCACTTCGTAAATGTCGCGTTGGTCGTGCTCTGGTAGCAGGCCGAACTCTGGTCGATGCCCAGGTTGTTGACGTAGGTGCCGGTTTTAGAGTTGTTCACGATCCCGCTGAGGCCGTTGATGAACGTGCAGTGCTGGACCGTCAGCGCGCCGCTGCACGTCCCGGCATTCCAGCCTGTGCCGGCAAGGTCGGCGTAGCAGTTGGAAAAGGTGATGGGAGGTGCCAGGGTGACGCTCGACCCGTCGTAGAATAGATACTGATCGGGGCGGTTGAATACGCAGCGAGAGACGGTCAGGCCACCGCCGGCCATGCCGGAAGTCGCGTTCCAATACCAGAAATAATAGCCGCCACTGAAAGCCAGATTCTGCCACGTCATCAACGTGTGGGCCGAGAGGTCGCCTTTGAACTGGTAGAAGTTGATGTTGGTCGTGACAACCACGCCGTTCTGCTGATTGGCGCGGCCGCCCCAGCCGGAGATATCGACGGCAGTCCCGGCGCTCACGACTACGCCCGTGCCCATCATGGTGCCTGCGGTGTTGAAGTCCCACAGAATCATGTTGTCATGGTTGGCGGCGGTTATCATCGCCGCGCGGGCAAGGTTAAAGCTCGTGTAGTAGTAGACCGTGCTTTGCCGTTGCGGGCTGTAGCGGTGAGTGTTGAGCCAGGAACTGCCAGAGAAAGTTTCGTCGATGTCAATCCAGAAGCCGCCCGACTTTGTGCCACCCGTGGCCAAAATCGCCTTGCTCTCGGGAGTGCCTAGCGTTACGTTGGCAACGTAGTGGCTCGTGGTCAGCGCGGCGTGGAGCACTTCGTCCAGGCCCCACGCCGGCCAGGTGATGCGCATCTTGCCGTCGCCCCGGTCAGACGTGGCGCAGACGGGCGGGTAGGCGGCGATGTAATCGTTAGCGGCCACGGTCAGAGTTCCTTCGCAACCGGCGCGGCTTTGGCGAGCAGCGCCTTCATCTCGGCAACCCCGACCTTGCCAGTCGAAATCAGCGTCACGTCAGCGGCCGAGAGGCCAGCAGCCATGAGTTCCGCGCGCATATTGGATGCAGCCGCGTCAGCAGCGATGCCGCTTTCGTCCCATAGCGGTTTGAGGCCGAGCGCCTTGCGCACCGCGTCGGGGTCCAGATTCTCAACCGCGTGGACATAGGTGGTCTTGTCCAGACCACCGAAGGGGCGCTGCGCAACATCGGCCGCACAACGTGCATCAAGCAACTCGCCGGTCTTGCGGTCGCGGAGGGTTTCGTATCGCACTAGAGCCACGGTCAATCCTCTTGCCCGGTCCGCACGTCACGCTGAATGTCGAAGAGAGCCATCAGTCACACTCCTTCAATTTATTATTACTTTTTGAACTTCGCCAACATCTTATTATACGATGCACTATTCAAGATTTTAGCATCAGCAAGTTCCTTGGTGACATCAACAGCATCTTTGATCTTACTTGCAGACACCCTGCCAAAGTCCTTGAGTTCGTCGATATGTTCCCACACCTTCCAACCAAGAACCGCAGCAGCAATGATTCCAGCAATTAATCCAATCATACCCATGTGAGCAAGTACCCACCCCACACAGTAAGCCCCAACCACGATTAACGCACCCAGCGCAATGACGGTCATAGCAAGCTTAATACTCTTGGTAAAATAGATTACCAATCCAGCACCAATCACTGCTAATGCCGCAGCACTGATCTCAATCCAAAAACACCACGACTTAATCTTGTTTAGGGTGTCTTCGCGTTTACGAGTCGCAATCTGTTCAACATCAGATGTCCCAATTACAATTAAAGACTTTGATTCTGCCTCACGCCCATCCAACTTATCTTTATCAACCTGAGGCACTGGTGTTCTACGCTGAACCCGTTCTACTATTGTCAACTCTTTTTCTTCACTTTGAGGAGCCACAACAGGGGGTTTTGTAGCATCATCACCGGGACATCCACCCATAAACGCAAAAAGAACAGCCACAATCAAAAACTTTTTCATACTACTTCTCCAAATTCTATGGTGTTGGCAAACCTTTTGTCTTTACATATTCCCAAATTATCTTAGCTAAAAATCCCACCATCGCCAATAATACTAATACGCTTTGTGTTACTATCCACCATAATGCCTTTCCATGTCGTTTTACACCCTCACTATTCTTTTCTACTTTATCTCTTATTTCAATAAGATCAGTATCGTGTATGTGTATTGCTTTACTATGATTATTAAACCTTTTATCTCCATCTTCAAGTCTATTATCTACACTCTTTATATGCTCTGCTATTGTAGCAACTCCAACTTTTATTTCAGTTATATCTTCTCTTAAAGTCCCCATTTGATAATTCCTTACGCGGCATCCAAACCAATACGACGATACCGCCTAACAATCTCTTCTATCTCACCATCTAAATCTTTTATTCTAGAACCAAACGGGACACCATCATAATTCTGACCAACACCATCCATGGTTGTACTAACAGAACCACCAGATATCTGGTCACCTTTTCGTAGTAATATCTGTCTTGCCACTAACTTAGCAGCAAGCCTCTTAACATCAAAGGGTCTAGTTAAAGCTGTGAAGCCATAAGTATAATCAACTCTAATGTTGCTATTTCCCTCTATAAAGGTGTAATTCCAGAACGGGAATGCAGACTGTCCTATATACTGAACACGCTCAGGGATAGTCATTATTCCATCTACGCAGCTAACTATCAAATCACAAGCAGCAAAATCTACTTCAGATGATTGTGTAGCTATAGCTACACCATTATTAAGATATACATTTATCAGGGCAATTCTTGCAAATGTATACCATTTTACCGAAGGGACAATTAACAACTCACATTTATGAACTGCGTTAATTGGATAATTCGGAATATACATTTTAGCCAGACCAGTACCACTTATATAATCCATTTTCCTGACTTGTTTAAATGTCCTATTGCAACGCCTATCAACTATATGGTCTGTATCAACGATCAAATTAGCAACATATGTACCCCAATTGGGAAGATCATTATAAAATACGCCACTAAGTTCCTCTTCAACATCACCTATAACGCAATAATGACCAGTCGGTACAGCACTAGAAGATATAGTTTCTGATGCTACTATCTTAAACGTTTCCTCTTGCTTAAATGGAATACCATTAATAAATCCAGTATATACAGCACTATATCTATCTTCTACCCAATTAACCGGAACTGTAAATTGATAATAATAATATCCAGTAGATATTTTAGTCATTGGTGTTGGGCCGAGAACCAATGTAGTCCCAAAATATATGGCGACTCTCAAGGTAATTGGGTCTAATGGGACACCGCCATATGCGAAAGTAGCATACAATTTTGCTATTTCGCTTCTTGTAAATATAAGTTCAGAACCCATATTAATCTCCCATTAAGGGCTAAAGGGGCCAGATATGCTCGCTGTCCCATCCCCATTATCGGTACACTTTATAGGAAGATACCCAATAATTTCCTTTGTTGCTGGATCTACAATAGCTCCCATTAAAACAGTAGCAACCTTACTATTTCCATCATAAGGTTGCGCTGGTAGAGCTCTTTTACCCACATAATCCGAAGGTGAACCTGCCATTTTACTTCTCCTTTTTAAAAGTTAGAACGGTGGAGGCCATCTACTTTTGTCGGGACAGCAAAAGCAGAATCACTATTTTTAGTTTCCTCCACCGTTCTATCCCCCCAACTAATCCTTATTCTTCTTAGACTTAATCTTATCGCCAGCACCAGTAGCTAAAACTTCATCGTCATCATCTGATTCTTCTGCTTCTTCAACAACCTTTGGTTTCTTCGGTTTTTCCTCAGTCTTTACATTATACTTACCACTCATCAATTCACCTTGAAGAGACTCATAATGACCTTTTAATAACGAACAAAGTTTAGGAGCAGAACCGCTATGTTTGATCTTAGCTATGTAATATTCTATTGCTGTATAATCATCAGTAAATTTAGTACCAGAAGCGCCATCACTTACTTTAGGATCAAAATAAAGTTCTGGACTTCTTTCAAGAAGAAATTTCTTAACTTTCTTAGGAACTTTAGCCAAACCATTCTGAAACTCAACCAGTAACTCTTTACCATCCTCAGTTGCATTAGGTGGGACAACAACAGAAGTAACCTTCCTAGATCCTATTGTAGCCATTTAACCCTCCAGTCCCGAATACTTGGTGTAACCACATAGTTACACTCAGATTTTTTATCTGAATTTTACTTAACACAGATTAATCCAAATGCAGGATAACTATGAATATTCTTTATCAATGGTGTTATTTTCTTATATCCTATATTTCTCAATATTAACGAAAGTTTTTCAGGATAAAATCCATTATAATGAATACAATAATCATTTCTTCCACTTCCATACACAAGTCTCAGCACAAAATCCCGATCAACATAATTTTCTGTTTCAATTATAATCTTCAACGTAGCTAAAATATCAGGCACATCTACCCGAAGAATTCCTCCTTTCTTAAGACATTTATACCAATCCCTCATAATCATTTCAAATTCATGTTGTTTAAAATGTTCCAATACTTGATATGCTAAAATTTTATCTACTGAATTATATGCAAAATGCTTAGATAAATACCTAATATCAAAATACATATCTGCAACTCTTGGTAAATCTGATCCTCCCCTGACCATGTTAAAATGTCGTTTGTAATAATTAGCCAAAGTAGTGGCATTGCGCTTAATTGCGCGTCTAATGGCAAATCTAGTGCCCCTAAACGCTGTCTCTGGAGCGTCTACGTTAATATACCCCCCGAGATACACCGTACCACAACCAAGGTGAAGTTTTATCACTTCTTAAATCTTTCTATAGTTTCTAAATATACTTTTCTTTGTTCAAAGGCAGACTTCTTAGGGTCAAAACATTCTATAACCTTATCATATGCTTTTTGAATTTCTTTTTCTCTATATTCAGCATCATTATAAATCTTATCAAATTGCTCCAATAACTGATTTTCATCAGTAACGTTTATTCCAGGTAAGTCATCAGTCACGCTATTATAACCACCTATTCTTAATGTGGGAATCCTAAACAATGCACATTCTTGAACAAATACTTCACAAGTTGAACAACCTATATCTGGCAATATATGCAAATTCAAATCCATAGCTGGCAATAAATCCATAACATCAATAAAACCAAGATATACCATTCTATCATTATTGTATTGTCTTGCAGCAGAACCATATTCACTATCTTTATCGCTAAGACCTATGAAATTAATGCATACATCCTTATATTTATCAATAATCTTTTTACATGTTTCAAACATATTACTCCTATATCTCCCACTACACTTATATCCGTATAATACTACATTAAAACCAAAATGAGGAGATCTTACTACATTTTCAAATTTCCACTTATTTACTGGACTATGCACGACATATACCTTTTTACCAGATTTCTGAAAATCCTTTATAGATTGCAATTCTAACGTCTTTTCAGACGCAAGCATAACAGCATCATAACATTCAGAATCTTCTCGTCTAAATTTATATGGACCCCCCTCATATGGGTGACTGTGTATAGTCATTACAAATGGATACTCTAATAATTTACTTCTAATTTTTCTATATCTATGTGCATCTTGAGCCCACCAGTTCACGTGTATTATATCTGGATTACGACGCTTTACATACTCAACAATTGCATTATTATTAAAATCATTATCACAACAATTACTTTTATCACAATTCATAGGAGTATATATACTTCGGCCAGCAAAATCTTCATCAGGCCCAATAGAAGAAAGTATTATAAATTCATGTACACACCCAAAATTATCATTATTAATACTTGCCAAAAGATAAGGAGATCTACACCCGCCCCCACCACACCATAAACTTATCATATGTATTACATCTAATTGTTTAGATCCATTTTTATTTTTAGGATAATCTTTTATAAATAAGGGGTGTTCTTTCATAATGGTAGGATGTTGTCTTAAAAACTTTTCAATACCCCCCTTACGTTCCACAAACTTATTATATAATATAGTTTCATCCCATGAATGAGAACCATATTTTTTCACTACATCTTCATTAAAAATATTGTCAAATATCCTACCAACCCAATTGGGTTTATATATACGATGATAAAAATTATCCATTTTTTCAACAGCTTGTTTTCTAGTAACAAAAGAATAATGATACATATACCAACCTCTAGAAGCACAATATTCTTTGTCTAAATTCTTCCCCATATCACAAACAAGCTTTTTTTCACCAGGCCATGTCATACAAGGGGGTTCATGATGGGTCCATTTAGAACCTTTCTTAAATCTATGTATCCTTCTAAATGGAATAAAATCCCAAGGAGAATTTTTACCAGACCCAATATGTTTTAAATCACCAATAAAATGCCATACCGGGAAAGACACTGTATTTATATCCTTATTAGTTTCAAGATATTCTATAACATCTTTCATAACCCACTGTTCATACATTTCATCACTATCTAATTGCCACATATAATCTGCATCAGATTGATCTAAATATAATTGTGATAATTTAACTTTATCTTCAACCCATCCGACTCTATTATAAATAATTTTATTGAGAGGATCTGGCACAGATAAAATCTTTTCTCTAGTATTATCTGTTGATAAACCTTTCTCATCACAAGAGGTACACTTCCCATAATGCTTTATATTTTTATCCGCCGTTTTAACGGCACCTTCAATAATAATGATCTTATTTGCTATATCATAAACATTTCTTATAACTAAATCAACAAAATCGTCACCATTTAGTACAATCATACCAAAATCGACTTTAGGGCTCATTTTATATTCCTTTTACACCCCACATAGAGTGATATTTATGCCAAGTATTTATAGTATCTTTTTGAAAATCTGCAAAAACATTTTTCTTTCTATTTTCATCTTGTCTATTTAAATGTATAACTTTTGCCCCGAATATAGGTTTAATATCTAACCCATTCTTAATAACTCTATGAGAAAAATCTGTATCAGAGGCATAACACTTAAATGCCCTTTCATTAAAATAATTCAGTTTTTTCATTAATGATGTTTTTAATATCCCAAAATTAGCATATACTCTAGTTGAATGAATAGTCCACGACGCAAATGTTCTCACACAATATTCCCCATCATATATTACATTCTCCGGAAATACAACATATTTTCCATTCTCATCTTGTTCTCTAAAAAAGAAAGCACCTAGCCCAACTCCTGGATTTTTATCCATGAACTCTAAAGCAATTTTCAACCAATCTTTAGTTACAATTGTATCATCATTAAGCCATACTGTCCATTTTCCCATAGCATTCATAAACCCAAAATTAAATGCATGAGTAGCTCCAAGATTTTCTGTATCTTTTAAATAAACAATAGGGGTGTGATCTGAAAAATACTCAGCAGCGACACCAGTTCCGTCCACTATTATGATTTCATAAGTAATTGCTTTTGTATTATCATATATTGAAGCAACACAATTCTTTATATCCTCTAATCTATTATATGTTGGGATTATAATACTAACATCTATATCATCTCTATATCTCATCAAAGTTACTGGTTTAATATCAGATGGTTTTATAACACGATTTTCTACGCCAGTGCGTTCAATCCGTATTGGTTTTTGTTCTTGTTTAATTTGAAGTTTATTTTCTACTTTTCTATACCCTGGACGTTTTATCAACTCATTACCAATTTCATCTGAAACGGATGCTCTTCCATTTTGAAAATATATCTCTCTACCATTAATAAGTAAAGAACCGTGTTCAAAAGGCCCAATTACTACCATTTGATACCCCTTTAGACCGTCGTAGAACTATTTTTAACCCCAACCCCCACCAAACTAACTACCTTATTTACTATATCATCGACTTTTATCCCTTGAACGCACATCGGGCGGCCAAGACTACAAGTATATACATCACATGGAAAACATGGAACTGGGTTTATCAAAACATGCACATTATCAGAAGAAATTCTCAATTTAGGGTTAATAGCCCCGAAATAGGTAACTATCGGCTTATCTAATGCGGAAGCAATATGAAATATCCCAGTGTCTGGTGTAAGAACGGCAGCAGCACCATGTATGATCGCTACCTTTTGTCTTATACTCATCCCACTAAGAGTCATTGCTCGCTTATCAAATTGAATAACATCTTTATCAGCAAGTGCTACACCAATCCCAGCATCTAATATCTTTTTACATATTTCTATGTTCATTTCATTAGATAGCATTCTATTGGTAGCACTTGTCTTATATGTTAACGTTATATAAGGAATTCTAAGTTTTAAAGACTCTACCCAATCTATCTCTTCTTTTCTTATAAAATAATCTAAATGTTTATCTTCAATTACAACAGATTTTAATTCTGGCAGCATACGAGCAAATAAATCTATCCTATGGTGATAGTGAGAATTATTTCCAATAAATTCTGCCATATCGATAGAAGCCATATAATCGTACATCGTATCAATATCATTAGGAATTGTTTTTATATCATAAACCTTTCTTATATATTTATTTCCTTCAAGAACCTCTGAATATTCTCCACTACCACACAACCAGTCTATATTAACATTCTTATTTATCTTTTCCTTTATATATCTAACTACCGCAGTACACATCATAACATCGCCAAGACCAGACCCCCTTATAAAGAGCAGGTTCTTGGAATTTTGTAAACTACACTCTTTCTTTAACTTTATTGTATATTCACCTCTTGAGAGTAAAAATTTACCAATACCTTCTGGAACATCTAAAGTCCAATCATTAACATAATATTCCTGAGAGTTCAATAACACTGAACCATGTTCAAACCTTGCCTTGATTTTCATTTAAAATCTCCCTTTATTGTATTATACCACATCATTACAAGAAAAAATATGGGAGCCAGCCTCAGCCAGCTCCCATAAGTTCTATTATCTAATTACTAAGGTTACGGCCCAATGTTGATAATCTTGCCCTGGAAGGCTTCGATTGTCACCATCATCACCGTAAACTCAGCAACCAGAGTGCGGTAAGCCGTCTGTAGTAAAGCAAGATCAATTGCACTAATCGGCATCAGATCAACCATACCGACTGCGTTGCCATCCTCCGTCATCGACTTATCGTCTAAGATAAGTGCGAAGTTCGAAGTATAGCCAGACAGTGGCTGAATAAATCTGCTACCAATAATGTCAACTGTCCCAAACGGACTCACCCACCGGGTCACAGCAACACCCGCCGGGATATCAGCCAGAGCGCCAGCACCCTGTTGGAACAACCTGTAATAAGAAGCCATCACAAGCTCACTGAACTTCTGATGCTCCCTATAACTGTGAACCAGAGCCTGAGGCTTACCACCGAGAGTGGCGATATTCCTCATGGTCGTAGTAACAGCAGTCAGGGTGTAAGGTCCGCCAGCAAGATCGGTAATATTGGTGGTGATGATCTGATTAAGCCCGTCGAACTGAAGAGGATTGGCAACACTATTACCATTAATAATGCACCACTCCTCCATCAGGGCGACGTTAATCATCTTCATCTTGAGCTGAAGCTTCTTCACATCAGTGTAGGTACGTCCTGCCATCTGATCGAAGAGAGTCACCTCAACAATATCGCCGAGACTCACATACGGAGCGCTCATATACTGATATGCAACCTGAGTGGCAACCGGGATACCACCACGAGCGAAGAAGCCGTTCGCTGGACCAGTTCCCAGGAAACGACCCTCAGTCTGAATGGTGGGTTGAGCCCGATACCACGCATGGGCGGAACCATTACCGGGGATGCGCGTCAGACGGTTGCGGAGCGGAGTATCTATCGGGCAATTGATCGCCAACTCATTCTGCAAATCCTCGCGGACAAGCAGTAAGTTGCTGACGTTCGTAGCCGAGATAGCCTTCGAAATCCTATCAATCGCCTGATCAACTTCCATCGCGCTACCCAGGAATGAAGTTCTCAGGTCCATACTAGAAGGAGGCACTTGACATCACCTTCTTTCATTGCCTGTTCGAGTGCGGCCTAAGCCAATCGCTAATCTTAAAGGTGTTTAGCTAACCTTGCCAATCTTGAAGTCAATCAGCCTATCGCTGACCGAACTCGTGAACGCCCGTTCCTCAGGAGTCAGCTGACGACCCGCTCCCTGAGCGGCTTTAACGATCGCCAAAGCCTTATCCTCATCCGCCTTCAGAGCGGCGGGCTTCTCTGCTACCTTAGTAACATCACCCTCAACTTCAGTAGCACCCTCACCACGCTTCATGAGGTTCTTCCGCTGAAGAGGACGAGCCTCTGTCCTGGTCATGCGGGCATCAAGCGATTTGACAGCCTTGGCTAAGTTACCAAGAACGTCAATCACTCGAGAATCAAGCGAGCCAGCGGCCGACTTACGCATGGGACGAGGACCGCCCCTCTTGGTAATCAGCACCTTCGGCTTCGCATTGACTCCATACTCGGTATGGCAACCGGGGCAAGTGGCGACTCCCTTACGGAAGCGGCCAGACATGAGAGCTTTGACGGTCGACCCGCAATACGGGCAATCGCCCCCCTCCATCTCGGCCTTCTCGCCTCTCTCACTTTCAGTGTCATAAAGGTGAGTACGATTTTCATCGTCCTCAAGCCCTTCACTGTAGTCGAGAGTCTGATCATCGAAACCCTCAGCGTCCGAACCCTCCTTATCAGAGTAGTCAGAACCCTGTAGGTTATCGACGTCCTCGGTCTCATCCTTTTGAGGAGCATCAACGATGTTCTCGGTCTCCGGGCCAACATCCTCGCCCTCCTGACCTTCGAACTCTCCCTCTTCGCCAGCAGCCCCCATTTCAGCACCAGGGGCGGCAACAGGTGGTTGCTGAGTCTCTTCCTCACCACCACCTTCTTCAGCTAAGAGCTCCTCAATAAGCGCCTGAGCTTGTAACAATTTCTGCCTATCCATTACTTGATCACCCCCTTTGTGGATTAAAGAAGACATGAATGCCTGACAGTAAGTACAATTATATACACTGTGTTTGTTCCCAAGACTTTTCTTAATTTTTTCATGAATTATATGCCTCTCCCCATCTGTTACTTTTAAACCCATCAATTGCTTCATTAATGCCATTGAATGAGCCTTATCAGGTATCGGATACAACCGTTCTTTATCATCCCCATTTTTCTTAACAAGTGCAAATTCATTATCATTTAATTTAGCAATCTGATCATCAGTTAAAACCTTATTATCTAAATCACTAACTATCTTTCGCATTATAGAAAGATCTTTAGATAAAGGATCTTTTTGACTAGGTACATCACTGTCTGCTCTCTTCATCATAGTAAATACACAATCAGGATTAGCTGGTCTATCAACTAATGAAATTTCATTCAGAACGTATTTCTTAACACGACTTATATTCTTGCCTAACGCAGTATCAAATTCTTTGATGCGCTCTAATGCCTTGCCCCCTATACTAAATCCCTTATATACCCCTTCCTTCACTTTCTTCCATGCAGAATCGTCTACTACCTTAGCCCCTATGTTAAGCTTTTTGGAAACATCATCGACCTCGAGCTCTGGGACCGTACCAGCAGCGGTATCCCCGTGCATTTCACGAAGATTGCGCCATTTACAGAACTCGGGGATAGCTTGTTTAGTTGCTTCCCATTCTACAATCTCATCTTGGCAATCTAATGTATCACTATTGGCAATGCCATACACCATTCGTTTATCATCGTCAACTTTACTAATAGCAACGAAACCATTCAAACCATTCAGCATTGCCAATCTCCTAATCCAATCCTAATCGTTCGCGCATCTTGCGTATATTTTCACTACCTTGCCCGATACCACCAAAATATTTACCACTACCGACGGGAGGTTTCTTGTCGTGTTTAAGGCGCTCAGGGAACTTCCCATTAAACTTGCAATCGAATTTGCTACCATCTTCGTGCTCTACTTGCATAGTCTGTGGTCCCGTTTGCTCCACTGAAATTGGCTTTGTGTCTATAGGTTTCATTTGCTAAACCTCCAGATGTATAACGAATATTTCTTAATGGAATTTTAAGGTTCACCCACAGCGAATAAATCATGCCATGTTTTGTTATCATTTAAACCAGCAAATACAGGATCTTCCAACTTACCTTCTTTTGTCTGTAAATGTTTTAATGAAATTACTTTTTTCTGTTTAATATACGATTTGAGTTTTTTATCAATAGCAACACGCTCTTTTTCGCTAAACCCGCCACTAACTTTGCCAACTTGGGTAAGTTTCCCGTCGGTGTATTTGCCATAAATCAATGCCCCAAACATTCCTTCAAACTTACCCTTGCCAGGAGTTGCTCCCATTATAACATAATCACCACTATGAACTGGCCTAACTTTAGTCATAAACCTATCGCCATAAGGCCCATTTAAATTCTTAAATGCAACTCCCTCAAACCCCATTCTGATGAGCTTTTTATAATGCGCTTTCTTGTTATCATTAAATGATGGTAAAATCTTTACATTAGGATATTTATTTCCACCCACAGCACGTTCAAGAAACTTCAAACGCATCTTGTATGGTAAACTACGTAAATCATTGCCCTTGTATCTTAAGATATCAGATACATAATATGTGACTTTACCATGTTTTGCTTGCAACTCTCTAGAACGCATCGGATTACTATTCATAATAGAACTGGTGGTTTCTTCATTACCCCTATATATTTTCCCGTCTAATACCAAATCCTTTTGTTCGAATTTTAAATCACGAAGATGTGGGACATTATCTGTATGGTCAACATGATGTCCCTTATCAACTTCTGAAAAGGAACGACTCAATAACTGATTTCCATTATTACCACCCACATACAGAAGATAACGAATACCCTTCATTTCGGGTTGAAGAGTATAATCGATAGAATCCCACATTTCTTCTCTAAACTTAACTCTTGCTTTAGCGGGATGATATTCAATGTTAGGATATTTCCTAATTCTAGTCTTACGTACCAATAAGAAGTTTTTATTCCCGATATCTATCAATGCATAACGCCCCTTATTTGAGCCGGAATACACGTTAAAAGCAATTTTCTTCTTATCCCAATCGGTAATATCAACCTTATTGTGATCTATAAGGTCTACGCGCCCAGCCCCGTATTGTCCCTTTGGTATTACACCCTTGAACTTCATATATTCAACTGAATGTGCTGGCTGTAAAACTGCTAACTGCTTTTCTCCAGGCTTAGGCCACACAGTAACAGCCCATGAATATGCTTTATTCCCCATTTTAAGACGAAGATCGTGATGATCAGGCGCTTTCTCACTAAAATGTCTTTGCACACTATATTCCGAAACCATAGAAGTGAACTTCTTATTCTTAGGCAACTTGCCAGCTTTTGTTTCTACGTGCCCTAATGGTAATTTACCGACCCTCTCTTTGACCTCTCTTTGGGTCGGAGGACGCTTTTTACCTTGCGCTATGGCAACTAACGCTTTGCCACCCTTAGATGGCTTCTGAAAGATTTTCCTATAACCCTTCATGCCTTCCTTTGGTATTGGGATATGAGTGCCACTCGGAGTAGTAACCCAATGATCAATTTCATCCTTCTTATAATAACGCTTATTGATGCGAACCTCATCTTCAAACTCTTCAACATCAAGCATATCACACTTATTATAAAAATCTGCCATTTCATTAGAATCTGCTTGTTCTGGTTTAGTATCCTCAACATTTACGCGCTGATTATAAATAATAGCATCTACTTTTTCCTGTGTATCTAATAAACTAATATCAACATTACCACCGATATAATTCTTATCTCCAATCACATTTGTAACATATGAAACCACCTTCATTGAAGCGGGTATATTTTCCCCCATTTGTACAAAATCACCATATGGAATTACATTTTTAATTTGCTCAAGTCCAATATTGTATGATTCCATCATATTACTAAGAGCAGACTCAAACTCCAATGCAAGTTTACGTCGCATTTCAGAAGTCTGAAGATCTATAGTAATAAGATCTGATATTTGAACCGGTTCTTTTTTACCATCAACTATTAAATCACCCTTTTCAATAATGGTTGATGGTATTGTCAAGTTCTTAAAGAAATTATATCTTGCTTCATCAAACCCCATAAGAAAATCTGGAGCAAGTATATAATGTAAAAATGTTTCTGCAAAATCTTCTTTAATTGACATCCTAGCATAAGAAGATAGAAACTTATCATCTTTTACTGTCCAATATTCACCAAATACACGCTTGCCACTTAATGTATCAGTATATCCCTTTGTATAATCAGATTCTTTACTACCAGTCAACAACAATTGCTGATGTTCTGTTTCATCTAAAAAATTAGGCGCTAATTGTTCATAACCCAATCTCTGTTTATCACCTAATACCTGATGCCAAATCGTATGCCCAAATTCATGAACAGTTGTCTTAGAAAATTCATCTATATACTGTCCACCAACCCTAACCACACCCATTCTAATAAAGTACTCAGGGACTATGACTATTTTATTACTATTAATCATATATGCTGCGTGAGCTTGACTATCTTCTTTTAAGCCAAATCCAGACAACAAATGTATAGGAAGATTATATCTAGCTACTGCCCTAGCAAATCTCTTACGAACACCCTCTGGTAAATTAGGTTCTGACTTATCATTTATCAATGCTAATGTCTTAAAGTAATTATCTATAGAACGTTCTACACTGCTCTCGCGAATATATATATAATCATTTTCACCAACTAAATACCAAAGATTTTTGGGAGAACCAATGGTCAATGCTTTTTCTCTTGATAAAACTCCAGCAGATGTTTTACGTTCCATTGAATCTATATATTCTCTATTAACTATATTATCTTTATCTTTCTCTTCAAATTCTACACTATCAACAATAGCATCATCACCATCCTTACGAATATTAAATTTCACCAAAGTTTTATTAAATAAGTTCTTTGCATCTTTAAATACAAGCCTGTCTTTAATCTTTAATAGCACTTACTTTATCCTCCGAATCAACTTCATCCCGATCCTCGTGAATTTATTAGCGTGTCCCGTTAATTTATTGTGCAAATTCTTTATTGGTAACAGATTCTTTTTACCACGGTAGTAATTTATGGCATTGCTGATTATCTTAGAATTTTCCTCAACCGTTCCTGGCATTTTGTGGGCTAACCTAACGGCACTTGCAATAATCGGTTTTTCATTCCTTAAATGATATGGAATCATCATTCTTGAAGCAAACATTTTGGCTGATTGCGAACCAGTTTTTAATCCCGACTCTATCCCTTTCTGCCCAATTGCATACGCAGTTCCACCAATACTAGCTGAAGATAAAGCTACCAATGCAAATGTTCCTTTAACCCTGTCGTCGGGGTCTTCACTAAATATGTCTGCCACCGCTTGTAAATGAGGATCACTCATCCCAGCCTTAAAACCCTCAATTTGTAATTTACGGCGGCCAACACTATCCCCACTAAACCTAGGATTAGTAAAACTTACCGATGCAGATTGCCCAGACGGGAGATCGCTAATGAACTTCTGTAACTTTGTCATCCCAACCGCATTTGGTTGAACCCGAACCTGTTTGGTTGGCTGACCCTGTACTTCATTCCCTTGAGAAGGTGTCCCATCTTGTGTAACACCACCCCCCTCATCGTGAGGTAATCCACCCTGAGCAGCATCATCCGATTCTGTTTGCTGTTGTTCAACTACCATTTCTAACTTATCAGCTTCCTTCTCTAATAAATTAACGGGCATAAATCCCTGACCCGGTATTCTCTGTGAGAGTAGTACATCACCACCAGGGACTGGTTTTTTATTTACATCTTCACGAGCCTCATTCAATGTTATTATGCCACCCTCATATCGCCCCATTGCCATATTATTCTTTGTGACTTCGTCAACAGTATCCATATCAAGATATTTAAACTTAGCATCTTTATAAGTCGGGTATTCTTTCTTTACAATATCATTATTATAATGATCACCCAATTTTTCCAACATAATACGAAGACCACTGTCGCGACTTATTTGTAACTGAGTATCGCTAGTTGTGCGATGCAAGTCCATTGTAAAACCAATATCCTGAGGACTTATTTGATGACACGCACACTTTATAGACAAAGACCACTTTAAATATTCCTGTAACTGTATATCCTTCTGTGTTTGTGTTCTTAATGGTATAAATTCAACGCCATCGCTACCACTCACAAACATCATACGGAATATACCGCCACGCCCAGCCTTTTCAGCTTCCCAAGACGCCTTAAACGCGCGACGCTGATCATCATTAATATCTTTGCCAAGATTCAATATCCCCGGAGGCACATCACTGTATTTAAAGAAGTCCATATTATAACTATCAGCATACAAGCTAGTAGTAATGACATATGCACTCACTTCCACCGGGCTACGTCCATAGAAATTGTGTTGAGGATTGCACATTATATAAATAACTTCGTCTCTATCAAATTCTGCTTTCTTTGAACCAGACTCTTCCCAAAGATATGCAGCCTCGGGGGGCTCTGGGATAGTCCTATCTTCATTCCTATAAAGGAACATCTCCTCACCAGGAATGGGGTATATTTCTGCCAAACGACCAAGCCTATCCTTATTCTTTATCAAAATACCAGCATCAAATATAATCATATCATCAGTCAATATTTCCTGCAACGCTCCGAACGTAGTATATTCGTTACAAGGTCTATTGAATATCTTCTTGACTTCAACGCAATGTTTATGAGCTCTGTCTTTCTTTTCTCTAATAAGTGACTTCATTATCCACTTTATACGAGCCTTTTTGTCATACTTATTAGAGGGATCATTAAATACAGCATCTAAATCACTCTTGTACTTAAAGTACAAATCCTCAGGTATATGCTGTAATGCAATATTCGCCCTATAAGCCCAATTATTAAGATTATCAAACAATACCTCCTGCCACTTATCAACCTCTCCAGAAAAATCATCTAAATCTTCTACTATATCCCAACGAGCGTGTGATATCTGATGTCTGCGTGTTCTCTTTATGGCCCATGTTATAGGATCAGTATCTCCCAAACGCCGCAATGTCTGCGGCGCTAATATCATATGTCTAGTTACTTTTTTCTCAGGTAATCTAAACCCTAAAGAACTAGACGCGGCAGAAGATAGGTTCCCCTGTTCTCCTTTACGAGGGACTGGGAACCTATCACCAACTCTCCGATATGGAGAGGTCGGCCCAAACGACGCCGAATACTTCTGAATAAAACCCTTACCAAAGTTATTTATCATACTACCGAATGCAGTTAATTTAGACATATGAATCGTTCCTTAGGTCTTCTTGAAGAACTTAACATTTACACAAGCATGTTCTCTATAATTATCTCCATAGATATTGTTTACTTCAATTTGAAACCCATGCAGTTTTCCATATATATACGCATATACATTTTTCATTATTGGAAATAATCTCCCAGAGATACCCCATAATGGGGACATTAAAAACTCTTCATTACTCATGTGTTTAAATGGAGCAATGATAAACAATAAATTGTCTTCACTAAAATTTTCATGCTTTAACACCACCACCTGTTGAAAACTAAACGATTCAACTTTTGACCTATCCCTTACTTTATTACACACTTCGCACGGACACGCATGAGGCAACATACTCAACTTCGCGCGCAATGATTCTTCTTGTAATATAGAATGTGTATAATTCCCTTTATTTTTTAAATGTTCAACAATCTTGTCAACATTTGCTTTTTCTTCTTTTGTAAGATTTTTATCAATATCTTTTATATCCATTACTTAGCCTCCCTTTTCTGTCTAATATTAATTAGCAATTCTTCTGCTCTTTGCTTCTGTTGAGGACTTAATTGATATACTTTAAGATTGGGACGCTTAATAGCCCTTTCTATATTACGACGCACTGCATACGGCATATGATGTTCCATACCACTTTCAATAGAACTTACAATATGATCTTCAATAGAACTATTAATCTGCCTTTCCATATGCATTGCGTGTTTACGTTCGGCTTCGTTAGCATTAGGGTCATTGCGAATATCATTAAGAGTTTCAGACATTCTAGAAATTTCTTTTCTCTTAACCGATGGCATATTAGACAAGTGTGCTATCTGCCCATACTCCTCTACACTAAGGGTTCTGCCTTCTTTTCTTGCACCATCTAACATAGTAGCTATATGTTCGGCATTAGTCTGCTTTATAGCACTAGCGGCAGTACGAATCCCAGCCTCAAGTATCTCGGGACGTACACGTATATCTAATGGAGCTAGATAAGGATTACTGCGGAACCTCTCCATTAGACCACGCAACACACCCTCTACAGCACCAACTGTCATTGAATATGGAGTTTGACGAGCAAGCGCTCCCGCTCCAGCCTTAAATTGTTCTTTGAACTGTCCACTTATATTTTTAACGCCAACATTGCGTCTATCAATTTCTTGTATCATTGACATCACTTTTTTGCGATCAACATTTGTTAAATGTGGATTCTGTAATTCTCTTACGGCGGCTTCTCTCTCCACAATATCGCGGTTTTGGCGCTCACTAACTTTAACCGCGCTAACTAAACCAGCCTTAAATGGGTCTGTGGTGGTCCTAGCGTACACTCCCTGGGTTATATGCCCCAACATACGAGCAGCAGCCATCGAAGGTTCACTAGGTGTAACCTTAATTCCACGTCCTACACGCTTACCACCAACAATATCATATGAAGGAAGTTTTACTCCACGTTCAGTTTGTATAAATTGATGACCCGTAGGAGATTTGGGAGGAAGATTAGTTACTCCACCCTTAGATTGAAATGTACCTCCTGGCCCTCTAGGATGTTCCATATCTTTAAATGCATATCCTGGTTTGCGCCCACTACGACCAACTATACCAGCCTTCTGGAGTTTATTAACGTCTAACTTATTCTTTAATCGCTGACACAAACCAGACATATGCATCAACACATCTAGCAACTCTCTATCAGATTCTGGTTTTAATTTCTTGATATTATCTTTTGCCCATGTATGTATTCCGTCTACACTATTAATAAGAGCTTCTTTGTTTTTTGAATGTTCCATTACATTAAGAATATTATTAAGTGTCCGTATTTTCTCAGTAGCCTCAGTGGACAATTTTTGTTTTAAATCACTTATAGAACCTTTTTGTTCTAATTTTCCTAAATAATTATTATCCCTATTCATAGCATCGACCATCTTATAAAGATGGCCCATATTAACCATGTCTGAAAACAAAGGAGGCGACATATTTATGTCCCCTTTAAGTCTACTTCTATAGGATTCTCACACTTTGGCATAGGACAAATACAATAAGTCTTATTATCCTTTATGATTATTATATCTTTATGTTGTTTCAATCGATCCATACACTCATCTGGGATAGACATTGATAACCCACACTTCGCGCACTTTATTTCAATTACCATTACGACATTCCAGCATCACGGTCTACTTTAGGAGTAGAACCCTTATCATCTTCTGCGGGGTCAAACAATTCTGTACCATCATTAAACCCTTCTTCAACTGATTTGGTATGGAACTGATCACGTGTAATGCCAATCATATCGCCACCACAACGAGGGCATACCATATCACATTCTTCAATATCTTTAGTGGCATCAATAGTAAAATCACAAGAATCACAAGTCATCACAGCAAACTTTTGAGGATCTGGTTTGTTTGTAACATCAGATATTGCAGCTTCTGATACTTTACGCATACGCTTTTTAATATTTTGAACAGCATCCAACATCTGTTGTTTTGTGAGACCTAATGAATTCATTTTAGACACCGCTTCAACTATTTCATTATTATTGCGCTTACTAAGTTGAATTAAAACCTTTCTTACTTTCAATTCATCAGCAGCTTCCATGTCCTCATATCTCCTTCTTTTCCTATCCTTTATTGCTTCCCTTATAGACGTCTCTCCACTCGTGGGAATTGCAGCATTCTGCAATAATCCCATAATCAAGAGGAGCCTTCTTTCATTTGGATTCATCGAATTCAATATAGAACCAAGAAGTCCTTTATTTAGCTTCGCCATCTTTTATACCCTTCAATAAATTAAGTGCTCCTGCAAATGTCAAAAATTTATTATCTATTCTAATAACTGGAGGATAACTATTACCATGACAATGCATAGAAGCTAGTATAGCGACAGAACCGTCAATTCTCCAATTATTGTGCCAATTAATATAAGCATCAATATTGTGTTTAATATAACCAAATCCCATTTTTTCCACACGCTTAATAAATCTTTTACAAACATCGCAATTTTCACGCCCCCAAATATCTATCTTCAACATTAATAACTCCCTTGCTGCATACCCATATCTTTATTTTTATTATGTGAGAGTATTGCAGAACCACCCAGGAATGTCCCACCAGCAATCAACTTACCCTTATTTGCCTTTATCTTCTGTTTTGCACTTTGCACGGCAGGACGTATCATTTTTCTACGCACATATAATTGCCCCTTGCGATATGCATTCTTCAAACCAGTCCCTAAACCGGGCGCACCAGGAGCACCCATAAACGGGCGAGCCATAGCAGTAGGGAGAACTTTCCTTAATGTATCACCCTGTGTCTCGAGAATTATATCAGCTTTATGAAGGTGTTTCTTCTTCCTGCGTCTACCGCCATGTAGATCTTCGCGAGCAAGGACATTCCCAACAACAGGAGCAACTGTCATAGCTTTATGAACTCGAGGTTTCTCTTTATCATGTTCATGTATTTTCTTACCAGTCTCAACACCAATTTCACCAACTTTAATACCAGTCTTAAATTTCTTATACGGTGTTGATAAATATTTATGTTCCCCAACATCTGCCGCAGTTCTTATAACTGTTCTAAATAAACCCTTCTTAATCTTATCTTGCACTTCTTCTATAGACATTTTCTTTAAGTCTATAAGCGTAATCCCTGCTTCTTGTAAACTATTCATAACCTTAGCCATATCACTATGCACAGATTTACTATAACGCAATACATCTTGCAACGCAGACTCGTACCCCTTATTATAACCTTTTTTATGACCCATTTTATGTCCCGCATACATACCACCAGCTGTCGCTGATCCACCACCAGCAACAGCCAATGCAGCACGTTGAGCAAATTGTCTTGCGGGATGAGTAATTCTATTCACCGCATGTTTTCCACCCATTGTCGGGCGAGATTTACTCTTACTGCCGAATGCACGAGCTATAGCTAAAACCTTACTTCTTAACTTACGAGGAATCTTCATTTTACGAATATCATTATTGCTGCGAACATATCCTAATGGTTCACCGTCATTAAAAACAAAATATCCCTTTATCAAGGGATCAGATACAAATAACAATCCTTTAGTAGTAACCATAGCCTTCGGGCCACGCCTAACTATCCCCCTAGCTATTTTAAATTTTGGGGTGACAACCCCACTCTTATTCCCAACAACATGAATTGCACTCCCAACAATTCTGTTAGCTATGGGGTTGAGCATTCTTTGGACTGTCATAATTTCTCCTTGTTTTGCAATGTATTATATACACTCCATTTTCATATGAGAAATTTGTGGGTTACTTGCAATTGCCTAAAAGTATCTATAACATTCTTCCACAACACATCGTGTGAACCAGAATTGTTTATAACTTGATCTACCTTGAATTCATTTACATGTTGTTCTGAACTATGTTTAGCTACATCCCAACTTAAACCCCCACGACCCTCTACACGCCATAATTGATTAGAGTCATAATTTCTAACCAAGTCCACTTCATTCTGATAACGAACCCCACACACAACTATCCTAATATTTATGCGGGATATAATCATGTAATTTTTATTAATTACATCGGCGATAGTAGCCTTAGCATAGTTGACCCACACATCTTTGTTATATTCTCTGCCTATCGTGCCTATATCTTGAAGAAGCTTACGACCTCTATCATCCCTCAATCCATCCCACCCATAATAATCTCGCGCTATCTTATAAATAGGGTCGGACATTCCTATCTTGTAAAACCCATATTGACCAACAAGAATATCTGCAACTGTATCTTTTCCACTACGAGCAAGGCCGGTCATACCTATAACTATCATCCTGTATTAACCTCCCCTTTCCCAGCGTCTATAATCAAAGAAGTGTATCTAACCTTGCCATCAACATTTCTCCAATCATTACGCACTGAACGTTTTATATGACCATCTTCTTCTTTCCATGGTCTAGTAAAGAATGCGCCATCTTCTTTCCAATATTCCATTTTTAATATAACAAAACCAACTCCAGTTAACAAAGCTCCCAGAGCATCATGATTATACAGAACCATGTGCCCACATTTACCAACCTTTACATGCTCTATATAATCTTGATGTGGGGAATATCCATCAGGGACAGCTATCCTAATATGGCCGCGTCTCCTTAAATACTTATAGCAATTCTCAGCAGCAAGAATACCATCTTCTATAGATAGATGTTCCCATACGTGTTCGGCTAACATCATATCTATTGAATCTAATTCAAAATGCTTTTGCCAATCACTTAACTTAGTTATATCAAGTGTGTCTTTGTCGGTTGATAACCATTCATCTATCTTATCACCAGCAGACCCTAGTATAACTTTCATATAATTATGCCCTTTTGTAGTAACCTAGTGAATGAATCACATTTACATCAATGATATCATTAACCACCCTTAACTCTTCTTCTGTATATTCTTCAAGATACTTTTTATCCAGATAATAAGTGCGCCTATCATCTGTGAATGTATCAGACTGGTCAACTTTATTAATAGTGTGAACTAAATATGGACATAACTTTTCTAATCCCATTCTATTATATAAACGCCACAACTCATCTCCAGGGTTCCTAAGTAAATCAATATATCTAACAAAAATGATCTTGTTGGTTTGTACAGAAAACTCTAACCACTTCTTATAAAACAAATTATATTCTTCAATATAGTGATGTTTAACTTCGGGCCACTTGCATAACTTAGCCCAATTTTTGTAACTCAATAGCCAACTATGTGGATCTTTAAATATTACTAAGTAATAATCTGGGACAATATCAAACAGTTGTTCATAACTTTTAAAGTCTGGTAATTGAGTTCTATTTTTATATGACAGTTCTGGTACAATGTCTTTTTCATCATATAGTCTAAAGTGTTTATGTAATGGGGAACTTTTATCTTCTTCCTTGTTTAAAGATGTAACATGATAATTATTCTTAATGAGGGCGTCAAGAAAATTTGTACCACTTCGTTGCAGACCACTATATAACAGATTCACGACTTTCCTCCCGAGTGGATTTGGGCCACTGAGTTCTGCCTTCCGGATAACACCAGTCATGGTCGTATGGGTCTTCTTTCTGCCGCAACACACCCAACTGCACCAGTTCTGACACCCGCTGCTCGATTTCCTCCCGCGTGTACCCCGTGACGCGACTGACAATGTGTTTCAGTAGCGGGTCTCCGACAGCATCCACTGCCGCCCGAATTTGTTCATCAAGGAAAATCATGACGCCTCCTCCTTCTCCCTCGGCGTCGGGACCGCAGCGCCTCGGCTGCAATCGCCCCAACGCGCTCTAGTTTCTTCTCCATGGTCCACGCCTTGCTCTTGGTCTGACCGATGAATCGGCACTTGCGAAGAGCGTCACCGTATCGCTTCTCTCTGCCAAAGTCCGGCCTCATTCGCCTCCATATCGCCCTCCAGAACTCATCAGGCAACGGTTCGTGGCACAGGTCACAGGTGTCGTTGTTGCACTGTGCTAGAGCCTCGTCGAGTTGCGAGAACAACGACTCAAGCGGCTCTCCACACAGGGCACACGGAGGAAGCTTACTTGGCATCGCGGGCCTCCTTGAGGAGCGCGGCTAAATCGCCTTGAAGCTTGGCGTCATGGAGCGCGGCGGCAAGCTGCGTCTGCGCCTCCTCCAACTGCCGGACCAGTTGCTCGATGGCCTCGTTGCTGGTATAGGACGCAAGCTCCCGCGTCAGCCGCTCGACGGATTCGGCGCGTAACATCCACCCATCGAGATTCTTCTGCGTCTCGGCGAGCTTTTCAGCAGCATTATGACAAAGTACCCCAACTGGTATCATCTTATGATGTGTTGGATTTACCTCTATTTCTAGACGCGCATCTTTAGGGACATCCCGTAACAACTCAATTAGTGGAGTCTCTGCACATTCATTTTCCATTTTGCATCTCCAATTTCTTTAACTCCTCACGAAGTCGTAATATTTCCTTTATAGCAAATGCCAACAATTTATCAACCATCCCACCCCTAAATAATGCCACCTGTATAACTTCCTTTAACTCAGCATCAGACTTATCTTTTAAGTCAGGCATGTTATTCTCCTTATTTTTCAATCTCTTCACTCTTCATTACACGCTTTATAGTCAATAGTTTCTTTTTAGTATCATCAAGAGTGCTGGCATTATTTATAACTTGATCTGCAGCATACAATAAGCAAGAGCGAATTTCAATATGAGTAAGTAATGCATCATCTTCTTCAATTACCACACGCATCTTTTTCATCTTATCTCCTATCCAATATTTGTAATCTTACCGTGCCCCTCATGATAAATGGGCTCATCATTCAATATCTTTCTAATAAGTTCTGCTTTCAATAAAGACATATCCATTGCTACACCAGCCATCTTGCACAATTCCTGCAAAATAGCAAATGTTCCTGCCTCAAAAAATCTAGATTGCACTGGAAAGTTTTCATTAAACTTCTTCCACTCTACTAACTTACCATGACCTGTGGTTTTAAAGAAAGCCTCTGCGAGCCTATCTACATTATTAGCAGTGGGGATAGATACAATTTCATTAATACTAGGTGTCTTCACTTCTGATTCTAACTGTTCCATTATACATCTCCTTTATGAAACATTTTACACTATATAATGGCTATTCCCCCTGGGAAGATGGGTCATCTAAATTAGCTGTGTGTTTGAACCCCCAATAATCTTCCCAGACCATTTTTCTCTTTCGGCAATCCTCACACTCATAAAACTCTATGCATGTTGCATCATCCCATACTGTACTGGCAGCGACAGTGTTATCCCCAAATTCATCCATTTTCATCCAACCATGTATTCCTAATTTACATTTTACTTTCAACACAAAAGCATATATTGATACTATAAAGTTTTCGTCTAGCATAATTCCTCCTACACAAACAATTAGGCCGCTCCAATGCGAATAGCACCAGAGCGGCCAGATCTACCACTAGATCACGTTAAACAGGTATGGGTAAACTAGCGCCGGTTAATTTGAGATTGTGTCTGACGCATCTGTTTGCGCTTATTTTTGCGGTTTTTATATCCGTAATATCCATATAAAGCTACATCATCAGCAATTGAAGCTAATGGTGCAATTGGGAAACCTTTTTGCATTCCACCAATTCTCTCTAATTCAGCTTTTAAACGATTAAGAATATCTAATTCTTTTTGATAATCTGACTCTGCTGTTGGATGAGGGGGTCTGCCAAATGCTGGAAGCGTTCTTTTTCCCGCCCTCATTGTTCTTTCTTCAGCACGACGTATTGCTCTCTTCACTTGTTCTACCGTACGATCTGCTTTAGCAACTGGTTCTTCTGCTTTAGCTTCTGTCTTCTTATGCCGCCAATCCCACAAACGTTTCAACTTACTACGAACTCTCCCAATCAACTTTATATTTTCAATTGGTAATCCAGTAGGCAACAGTCCTATTTTTTCAAACTCATCAAATGGGTCAAAACTCATGCCCATGTGTTTGTCTTTAGGATGGAACACATGTTTCATGATAACGGTGAAGTTCTTGCCACACTTGCAACGAACAGCGTCATCCATAGGGTTCTTTAACACTAATGTCGCACTACAATACGGGCAGAAGAAACCAGACTTGTTCATGATATCGGTGAGGACGATGGTATCTAATGATTTCTTAAACTTCTTCTTACCTTTCCTCTGCCCTAACTTATATCCGGCATAGCCACCCAACATTGCACCGACACCTAAGCCAACCCCAAAGCGCCTGAACACAGAGGGTCTGAACTTGCCGGGCGTGATGTTGTAATGCGCTGGAGAAAGAACTATAGTACGATCTCGCTTATCTACCCCTTCATTATCAACATCTTGTTCTAATGATTTTAAATAAGACATGATCGCCTGTACGTATGACATAACCCGCAACACTTCTCTAACTTTAGTTTCATATCTTTTATGTTGATTGTACCACTTTGCAGCCTCAACAGCCTTTTCCCTAGCATAGGCTTCAAACTTTTTATCACGCCTTCCACTTCTAATTAATTCAGCTAATTTGTGCGCTATCTGCTGAAGAACACCGATAATGCTCTTGGCAATAGCGCGTATAGCGTTGATATCTCTATTGGATTCTGCAAAGGCGATCTTCTTTATATTTGACACAGCAATCTTCTTCCATTTAGGGTGCAAACCATACTTATCTTCTTCCTCATCATCACTATCACTAAAATTCTCTTTTAAACGCTTTAAATCAGATATAAATTTTTTGTCTTTTAAACTATTTTTAAGACCCTTCCAATCTCCTTCACCCCACGGGAGTTCAGTAGAATTGGATTCACCCCCCATAGCTAATCTAATCTTTTCCAACATATTATCTAATGGAGTACATATTTCTTCCCACTTATCTATAGTCTTTTGGCTAAGAGAAGAAGACGGAGCGGTGTCAATTAGCCAACCCCTTAATTCATACCATATCTTTCTAGCACTTTTATAATTAGTTTCCCATAACTTCCTATTCCACAGATCTGTAGCTATAGATAGTTTTTTATTGAACTCATTACGATTTAGGTTTGGTTCAAAAGGAACAGACCCTTTTGCAATCTTTTGCATATTTTTGTTTATTTTATTACGGAGTTCCGCTAGTATCCCATTTTCTTTATTCTTTTCATCAAACTCTTGTTCCATATCCCACAACTCCAAACCCATATCATCAAGTGCAGTCTGTAGTTTAACCATTACCCCAACCACATCTTTTTTGTCTTTAGGCAAAATCTTTATTGCCTTATTTTTAAGAACATTTATTTCCCTTGATAATGATTCGCTATTGCTTTTAGCTGCATCATATTTTCTATTTAAATCATTATACAAGTTGTTTGTAATCTTTAAATTACTAGATTCAACCTTATCAAAAACCTTCCCTATACCATGTAGTAAATTAAATACTCCACTATGTAATGAACTATGTATTTTTTCCCAATCACTTAAAATAAATTCTATTTCTTTAACACCAGAACCACTTCCCCCATAATTATAGTGTTGAGTTGTCAAAACAATTTTATTCTTCTTATCTTCTCTGGTTACTTGGCGTTCACTCCAATCATTATCTTTTTTAGGGAATATCCTATTCTTCATATCATCACCTATCTCGAACTAACCATCGTCCCTGCTGCTATATTCCCACCTTCGCGATTCACAGTGCCCGGCAGACCAACATCACCCATCTGTATAATGCGATCTAAATCCCAGTCACTCCACTTGCCAGCAAGATCAAAGAAATCAAATCCAGCGGTGTTATATTTACCGACTACACCCATCACACCCTTATCCCAAGTGACTGTGACTTCGTTCTTGCGAGCGTTAAATCCCGTAACTGTGCCCTGCATACCAGATATATCAGACTTGCTGGCATCATCTAACTTCTGCGGGCCATACTTTTCTATAGTACTAACGATCTTATCAGCAACGCACTTGCTGATGCGCACTCTGTCATTAATCGCTAAGTCGCCATACTTACGCAGCATGGAAACATTCATCTCCATCATTTCTGGACCGAGTATCTCAGTCATCTTCTTAAAATCAAAAAACTGTGTATCCTTTGTCATCACATCAGCATAATGTTTATTCTTGATTGACTTGCCAATGTTGGATTCACGTAGA
>Ga0315289_10002000_pt1 | contig 31641 bp, 24 predicted proteins | sample YL17G11_40_MG_FD_203452 | JGI IMG/M metagenome (GOLD analysis project Ga0315289, IMG submission 203452) | Sediment microbial communities from Yellowstone Lake, YNP, Wyoming, USA - YL17G11_40 | ecosystem: Environmental > Aquatic > Freshwater > Lake > Sediment | place: USA: Wyoming | collected... | reverse complement strand
ACTGATGGCGGCAGCGGCGGGCGCGGGAGCGTGGGCGAGCAAGATCTGTGGCGCCGGAGGCGGCGGCTGCATGATCACCGTCGCCCCCGAAGGGAAGCGGGCCGCGGTCATCGCGGCGCTGGAGGCCCACGGCGCCCGCCACCTGGATTATCGAATCGCGCGCCAAGGCCTGACGGTGCAGGAGCAGTAGTCCGCCTGCGGCGGGCAAGTCCGCGGTCTGCGGCGGGTGTGACCGATTTTGGTGGGGATGCGTGCCGCGCACCCCACATGTGGCACAACTTGTCCCTTCGCTGCGCTCCTTCGACTACGCTCAGGACAGGTCAGAGCTTGCCCTGAGAATAGCGAAGGGGCAGGCTCTGAGCCTGCGTGCCCTCAGCGAAGCCGAAGGGTCGAAGAGCTTGCCCTGAGCGCAGCGAAGGGAGCCGTCTCGGCTGCATCCGCTTTGGCAGGCCGCTAAGCCCAACGGGTCGGTCAAGCCTTGAGCAGTTCGATGAACTCCTCATCCGTCAACCCTGCCTTCCCAATCAGGTCATGCAGCAGGCCACGACCCACTGACCTATGCATAGGCACGGACAGCGAGACGAAGCTTCCCGGCTTGGTGAGCACGACGTGGCTGCCGCGCTGCCGGGAGCGCTCCCATCCCGCTCGCTCGAATGCCCGCACGACGCTGCGGCCATCAACCAGCGGCAGCTTGGTCAAGGTGCAGCGACCTCCAGCTCGCGCAAGGGAACGGTGAGCGGCATCCCCTTGTCCCTGCGCACCTCAAGGCACAACTCGATCGCCTCGCGCAGGTTCGCCAGGGCTTCCTCTTCGGTTGGTCCCTCACTCATGCAGCCGGGAATCTCCGGGCACTCGGCGATAAAACCGCCGTCAATCTCATCCGGCCGCGTCACCACGTGCAGCTTCATGCTGATCTCCAGTCCCCTCGCCGGCGCTTACTGATCCGCTTGGGCGGTTGCACCTGTGCTGGGATTATAACATATCCAGCCAGCGCCGAGATCGCGGGCGGTGTTGGTTTGGGAGATAAGGAGTCTGGACAGCGGTTGTTTTCAGTCTCCGATTGCGTTTACACCATCAGTCAATGGAGGCCCACGGCGCCCGCCACCTGGATTATCGAATCGCGCGCCAAGGACTGACGGTGCAGGAGCAGTAGTCCGCCTGCGGCGGGCAAGTCCGCGGTCTGCGGCGGGTATGACCGATTTTGGTGGGGATGCGTGCCGCGCACCCCAGATGTGGCATAGTCGTCTCGGCGGCTGGCACATAAGCCGGTAGGCGAATTACACAAAGTATCATGCCGTATCGGGTCCCGGTGTTGTCGTATGCAGGGATTGGGGCTCTGTTGGCTGGAAGCGGCAGGAGTTCTTGCCCATCCTCAAACTGTCGCGCAGGGAGACGGTCTGTCATCCGAAGATGTCGCGTTCGAGTCTCTTGTAGGCGATCGTGTCCGGCGTGATTAGCGGCGCCAGGAATTGGATAGCGAAGGGTTGGGCGTCCGAGCCGGATTGGGTCAGGCCAAGGTCGCGGCGTACCTTCTGGTAAAGCCTTTCGCTAATGGCTTTGTGGTCGTCAGACTCCTTTCTCGAATCCCTATTCTCTTGGAGTAGCCGAGCTTTCTCGCTCAGGATGCTCTCCACCGCGTCCGGCCTGCCTTGTTGCGCGCAAAACCGCTCTAGGATCTCGTCATCCCACAGGTAGCTCTCGATGGTACGGAGAGACAGGACGCGGAAACCGTTTCTTTTCCAGTCGGCGATTTCCGTGTCGTTGCGGTAGTCTCTATCAATGACACCCGTAACTGAGACGCCCGGAAGTATCTTGCGAAAGACCGTCTCGAGAACGAACGTCTGCTGGTGCACGTCGCCCACCGACCCTAGAGAAACAAAGGAAACATCAGGATATTGAGCCTCAAAGATGACCTCGAAGCACCGTGCGTCAAAGCCGGGCGCGTGCCGTACGTGTTGTTGGAGCGTGCCGCCCTCGCAAACGATGAGGCGGCGGGGAGCGACCAAATTGACCAGGTCCCCGATAGCAACCTCGAGAACCCGCTCCCAGTAGGCGCGAGTGGGCGTGACGGGGGTCAGGGAGACCGGTTGGTCGAAATCCTTGTCGCCGAAATCCAGAAAGGCGACACGCTCAGGGTGAGCATAGTATAGTTCCTTCGACTTCCTTATCACGCCGATTGAGTGAGTCGCAATCCACATCTGACACGCGTCGGGAAGCAACCCGTACATCTCTTCAAGTAGTCTACCTTGAAGAGCAGAGTGCATGTGGAGTTCTGGCTCGTCGATGCAGTAGACGGTGTTATTGAAGTACCGGATCTTGAGCACGAAATCCAACAGCAGGTCGAATGCGGCCTTTTCGCCGCCGGACAGGTTCTTGAAGCGGAAATCGCGGCTAGTTCCCTTGGCGAAGAGAAACGTGCCGCCTTCCAATGGCTTCCCGGGCCCGGTGAGCAATAAGTCGCCGAAGACGCGACGCATGGAGTCTCTAACGTCGCCGATTATCATCTCCCGCAGGGTCGCCTTCGGGGTGTCGTCGTCGCCTGGTTCATAAAGGGCAGCTATGCTTTCGGAGACGATCCTGCGGTAGTTGTCGGACACACGCGCATCGGGCGATATCATGAGACCGGGGTTTCGCTGATCCTCGAGTACGTCGCCAGCTTTCTCGAGGGCAGCGATCGAGAAGTCTGCTTCGTGGCGGTAGGAGGAACGGAAGTAGAAGCTGGCCCGGCCAGGTGACTGGGAGGTGTAAGGAGGGGGGCAGTCATGGAAGCTAAGCTCGATGCGCGAGAGAACATCACCGCGCTCTGACGGTAGAGAAGACCCCACCTTGTGGTGATAATCCCTGTCATAGTTATCGCGACCCGCCTTACGAACCCCGACCAGATTGAGCCACGAACCGAAGGCGTCAAAGAGCGCTGACTTGCCGGAGCCGTTCGGACCTATGAGGACGACGAGTTTCGCGGTGTCCGGTATGCCTGATATGGTGAGGTCGGTGAACCGTTTGAAGTCCTTCAGGCGTATGAACGATACCTTCATAATGGGGCTGGCCTCCGGGTTAGGGATTCGACGGAGGCGCGCGGAAACCCTTGGCGACGGTAAGGCGGGAATCGCAGGGTACCCGGCGGCAGGGGATGGCGGGTGCCGGCCTGCGGCAGGCTGACGAAGACGGCGCCAGCGGGGGGAGGGCGGGAGCGAGGTTGGAAGCGAAGATTACGCTAGGAGAACACAAGCGGCGCCACGAAACTGACCTGCTGCGCGTACCCGATTGCGTCCATGCCGTCTCGGCTGTGATCCGGCGGAGAAGCGATTGGCGGCGCCACCGCCCAGTTGCCAAGAGGGAGGCGGCGCCTCCGCGTCGAAGAATGGATTCGTCGGGCTGAAGTGCTCAGCAAATGGAGCGCGGCATGGCTTCGCCGGATCGGCCAAGGGCGTGTCCCAACTGCGGCACCGAGGTTGCCTCGACCGACAGGGTGTGCTGGCGGTGCTATCGGCCGCTGCCACCGCCGACACCGCCTCCGCCCCAGCCCAAGCATCGCCGGCGCCGGCGCCTCCCCACCTCAGTCCTGTTCACCGCGGTGCTGGCGGTCGCCCTGGGCGGATACTTCTGGCATGTGCGGTCCTCGCCCACCGGCGCGCTGCTGGCATACCTGCGCGCCGAGGAGGCCGGTGACGTTAGGACCGCATACCGCTTGCTCTCCTTGCGCAGCCGCATGATGATCAATCCCGAGGATCTGACGGTGACGGGGCGCAAGTCGGCGACAACCCCGATCTATGTCGTGCGCTCGGTGGAGCGAGAGCACGGGGGCGCCAAGGTCACGCTCGATGTGACCGTTGCCGAGCCCAGCGGGGCGGCGCCGGGGACGAGCACGGTGTGCATGTACATGGCGCACGAGGGTGGGGCGTGGCGCGTGGACATGGTGCGCACCAGCCAGGCGCAAGCGAATAACGTCATGATTGGCGAGCATGGCTGGCTGCGGCTGTGGCTGGGAGGGGGGCGGAAGTAGGTCTCCGCCGCAATCGCCAGCCCGCGAGGCCAAGCAAGGGCGACTGGCGCGCCTTCGGCGTCAGCCGCCGTTTTGTGTAGCCGGGGGCAATGGGCAATCATCCCCGGTTGCCCCCGGTTTCGCGGTTTCCCCAAGGGATACGAGCAGGTGGACCCCCCGCCTGATGCTTTCGTGGACGTGGCAGTGCTCGGCCACTTGCAGGAGGGCGACGGCGTCTTTCTCGGAGACCTCAGCCCCGAGCCGGATGATGGCGCTGACCTTGGTAGTGCGCGAGGGGGCGCGGGCGGTTTCGCGGCTCAGTTCGATCATCATGCCGTCGCATGGTATGCCGTGATGCCTGCAATAGCCGACGACGTACACCCCGATACACGCGCCCAGGGAAGCAAGAAAGAGTTGGTCCGGGTCCATGCCGTCGCGGCTGGTGTCTCCGTCTTCGCCTTTGCCGGTAACAACTGTGTAATCGCCGCAGGTGACCGTGAAGCGCAGGCCGCTTTCGTGCCTTATGAGTATTTGCTCAGCCATCCTCATCACTGATGCGACCGACCGCGCGATCAGGAAAGGTCGTTGCACAATCGGCGTGAATTCACCAAAGCTGCCTCGGCGAGACCGAGATTCCGCGCGTCGCGCTTCGCGCTCTGCGGCTAGGTCGCTCCGCGACCGCCGTGTCCCTAGGTCGCCCTTGGCGACCGGGATGGCGGTCGCAGACCTAGCCAGCGGCCCGGAGGCCTAGCCACTCAGAATGACAGATTCGGAGGCGCCGCGCACTCCCGGGATGAATTGTGCAACGACCGCAGGAGATCGGCCCCTGCGTTTACCGCCGCCGCCCGCGTGCGCTCGCTACTGCTCCAGGACGATGGTATCTGACCGCACCTGTGACACTTCGCCCAGGTAATCGCGGCACTGCGCATACACCGTCCGCGTTCCGTTGAAACCGTACAGCAAGGTCCAGGCTGCTGCATTCGCACACGGCTGCCACGCGCTCCACGGGTCCGTCAGCCGGTTGCGGAAGCGCATCTGCGTCGCGCCAAAGCAGGCGATGTTCAGTGTCACCGCCCGGGTCGCGGTCTTTTCCGCATTACCGTTGATGCGGAAATAGACCAGGTTGGGGGCGGCGAAGGTGTCGTAGAAGATCGCGTCGTAGCGCACCGGGGATAGGTTACCCAGATGATCCTCGAACTGCGCATAGACCACCCGCGGTCCATCCGGCCCTTGCAGCAGCGTCCACGGCACGGTCGTCGCGTAGGGCATCCACGCGCCCCACGCCTGCCCGCTCTCGTGCTTGAATCGCATCCGCGCTGCGCCGGCGGCGCTGACATTGAGGGTCACGGCCAGGCTCACAGTGAACTCCGCTCCGTTATTGATCTCGATTGACCCGCGAGGGGGATTGGCGGTATCCACGTCTATGGAGTCCGACACCGACGCGGACAGGTTGCCCAGGTGATCGCGGAATTGCGCGTACGCCGTTCGCGGCCCCTCGGGGCCGGTCGCGAGCATCCACGCCTTGGTCGCCGCATAGGGCGCCCAGGCGCTCCACGGATCGCCTTCGCTATTGCGAAATCGCATCTCAGCCGCCGCAGTGACCGCCAGGTTCAACGTTACCGAGAGCGTGGCAGTGAATTCCGCGCCGCCGTTGATGGCGATGCTTCCGGTTGGCGGCGCGGCGGTGTCGTAGAAGATGATGTCGGCGCGGGGGGTGGATTCGTTGCCATCGCTGTCGCGGTACTGCACATAGACCGCGCGCAGGCCGTCATCTCCCTCCGCCAGGCGCCAGGACCTGGTTTCGCGGCCAGGCTCATGTGAGAGCGGAGAATAAGGCCCCCAAGGCCCCCACGGGTCGTCGTAGTCATTCTTCAAACGGACCTCGGTCGCGCCTTTGGCATAGAGGTCGAGGGTCACATCAAGGCTCTCGGTATAGACCGCGCCGTGCTCGATGACCACCTTGCCCGTGGGCAGGTCCTGCGCAGTATCGTAGTAAATCAGGGCCTTGACCGCATACGAGGCGACGGCGGTGGCGGTGATGCACTGCGCATCAACGCGGCGCCATCCCTCGGGGCCCGACGCCAGTTGCCAATGCTGCACCGTCTCTGCGTAATCCGTCCATGGCCCCCATGGGTCGCCGCCATTGCGCAGCCGCATCTGCGCCGCCGGTGGGCACAAGATGGTCAAGGTCACGTCCAGCGACTGGGTCGTGGCCGCGCCGCCGTTGATCTGGAAAGTTGCGATCTCGGGCCGCGGCAGCACCTCCACGCTCACGGTGTCGGTGGCGGTGTTGCCGGGAATGAAGTCGTCGGTCACCCGCAGGGTAACGGTCTGAGTCCCGGCGGTGCTGAAGGCGTGATGCGCGCTGACGCCGGTGGCGTCGTAGGTGCCATCGCTTTCCCAATCCCACTCATAGGAGACGATGGCGTGATTGGGGTTGGGATGCGAGGACGCGGAGGCGTCGAAGTTCACCGCTTGGCTGACGTAGACGGTCTGCGGCGTTGCTTGCGCGCTGGCGATGGGCTGGGTGGGCAGGTTCATGTCGAAGTAGATGTACGGGCGATTGGCGGCGCGATCGAAGCCCTCCGCATAGGCCACCAGCATCTCCAGCGACGTCGCGTCGTACACCGCGTTCATCAGGTTGGAGTTCATGGCATTGTTGATCGAGATCGCTTTGCCGACCTCCAGGTCAATCTGGCCCCAATTGGCGCTGAGGTCGGCATAGAGACGGTCGTTATAATAGCCGGCATAAATAACGTCAGGGAGGGCGGGCAGCAGGCCGCCCGGCGGCTCGCCCAGGTGCCATACGTTAAAGATGGTCGGGGAGGTCATCATCAACCCGGCCTGGCCTTCCTCGGGATCGGATGCCGTGTACCACAGGGAGCTGGTGCGCGATGCCGAGTGGACGATGTTCTCCGCCTCGGTGTAGCTCTGGGCGTGCTCCAGCACATCCTTGAGCACGAAGGGCATGGGCTCGCCGTCCAGCGTCTCGTTATCGTAATCAAAGGAGTCGCCCATTTCGCTCACCGGGATATGCGCGTAGCTCATGCCCGCGATGACACCCAGGAAGCCGGCGAAGGTTACGTTGACATACTTGTTGGCGCCGGTGGGCTCGTACACGGTCAGCAGCGGGTGGCTCTGGATCGCCAACTCCAGGCCCCAGTCGAGGTTGCGCAGTTGAATGCAGTGGCCGCCAACGGTGGCGCTGCCCATCGCCGCGAAAGCGCTGCAATGAAACTCCGAGAGGTCGGGGATCGCGTGCACCTTGTGGACATCGTCGAGGGACAGCCCGGAGCCATCAGCCAGGCCCTGCATCTCATCCAGGTAATCCTGGGGCACATGCGGCCACATGGAGTTGATCGCCCACGCCCAGATCGCAGGGGTGATGCCCTCCGCCTCCGCCGCGGCGATGGCCGCGGCGGCGTTGGCCTGCACCTGGTCGCGCAACAGAAACCCGTGCCAGTAGCCCATGTCGTAGTGGGTGCCACCGGTGTAGAGCACGGTGATCTGGTCGTCGCCGCTGCCGATGACCTCGTAGAAACCATAGCCGCCCACGGCGGCCAGCGCCGGCGCGCCAAACGCCACGACTACAAGCACCATGAGCAAGCAATAATGACGCGCAACAAACAACCGTCGCATCCTAGCACCTCCGAATCCGCACTCCGGCCTGCGCGCGAGAGGCCGCGGGTGGGTCCCTGGGGCTGGGACTTCGAGCGGAAGCGTGAAACGATTTACCCACCGCGCCCGCGGAGCTCCAAGCGCTGGCCGCCGCCATGCGGCTGCACCTCGATTCGGCGCGCCGCTTGCCGTTACCTGCCGAAACGATCTGGGGAACGCCATTTCGAGGGAAACCAACCCCATCGCGCCCATCAAAGGCCGCTCGAAATTATCGCCGGCGGGTTACGGCCGTGACCTATCACCGCGCCTACTGCCGTCGCGCCAAGTCTCTGAGATAACCTTCAGCATGCGCAAAGAAGCGCCGATACGCGGTGCACAGGAAAGAGCGGCTGGTGACGCCTCCCGCCAGCAGGCGGTCCTTGCAGCAGCCGCCCCGGCACCGGTCGCGCCACTCGCATCCGGCGCACGCTGGAAGATTCGCCTGCCGCTGGCCGCAGAAATCGCGCCACTGCCGTCTTCCAAACAACGCATCGAAGTCATCGGTCGCCAGGTTGCCCATCCTCCATTCGGGGCGCACAAAGAAATCACAGGGATAAACATCGCCGTTGTGTTCGACGACAAGGTAGCCGCTGCACGGGCCATCCAGCTCGCACAAGCTGCTGCGGCCCACGATTTCGCGCTCCATGATGGCATCGAAAAGGCGCACCGAGACTTCGCCCGCGCCCTCCTCGCGCCAGGCATCGAAAACCGCACACAGGAAATCGCCGAAGGCCTCGGCCATCACCGTCCAGGGGGCGGGCTGGCCGGTTTGCGGGTCGCCCTCGACGCAAGGGATGAACTGCAAATGAGTGAAGCCCTCGCTGCGCAGAAAGCGGTAGATTTCCGCCCCGCGGGCCGCACTGTCGGACGTCGCCATGGTCAAGATATTGAACTCGACCCCCGCGTCGCGCAGGTGGCGAATGCCGGCCATGACCGCGTCGAAGGTTTGGCCGCGGTAGTGGTCGTGGATCTCGCGGGGGCCGTCAAGGCTGACCCCGACCAGCACCCTGTACGCCGCAAACAGCCGCGCCCAATCGCGATCCATCAGGACGCCGTTGGTCTGCACCGTATTGGCCACCGGCTGGCCGCCGCGGCCATGGCGGGCCATGAGGGCGAAGGCGTCAACGAAGAAATCGAGCCCCGCCAGCAGCGGCTCGCCTCCCTGCCAGGCGAAGACCGCGCTCCTGTGGCGCATCGCCGCGAGATACGCGGCGATCATGCGCTCCAGAACCTCGGGTGGCATGCGGTGGGTGCGGCTCTCGGGGTACATCTCGGCGGTTCGGCGGTAGAAACAATAGCGGCACGCGAGGTTGCAGTCGCCGGACACGGGCTTGATCAGCAGTTGGAAGTCTTGCAGACGGCTCATGGCACGGGGTCGCCTCGGCCTACGCCGATGTCGCTGTGCGCCTCAGGCGAATCGGGCGCCGCTGGAGGCACGAGCGCTGTCACTGCACCACCCGCAGCGGTCTTAACCTGCTCTTGATAGCCATCCTTCGAACGGCGAAGGCGGCGGCAATCCCGCTGCGCGCAGGAGGCGTGCCTAGAAATGACGGTGCGTCCGGAAGAGTTCTGGGCGCCCTGCGGTAATGCCCAAACCCCATAAGCGAAACGCTGAAGCCGAAACAGTCGCTGGTTTTGTTCGACCTTTCGGCGCTCGCACCTGTAGGCGACGGGGGCGCTTTGCCTTGACTTTTTGGAGGGCCGATAGTAAACTCAACTGGGGTGTGGGATCGCGCCCGAGTGGGCGCGACTCGTGCTTCGTAGCGAAGTAGCCCTCTGCGTAGCATCGCTCCGCTGTGCAGCCTGCTTCGCGTTGCGTCGAGCTTCGTAGGCCCGGCGCAGGGAGCAGTGTCGCTACTTCGCAGAGTAGGAGCGGCGTTTTTTCAGGGCTGCCAAGTTGATCTCTACCGCTGACTTCAAACGCGGCCTCACCATCGAGCTGGACGGCGAGGTCTTTCAGATCGCAGATTTCCAGCACGTCAAGCCGGGCAAGGGCGGGGCGTTTGTACGCACTAAGCTGCGCAACCTGCGCACCGGCAATGTCTTCGATCGCACCTTCCGCGCCGGCGAGCGCATGGAAATGGCGCGCGTCGAGCGCCGCCCGATGCAGTATCTCTACCGCTCCGGCTCAGATTATGTGCTGATGGACCTCCAGACGTATGATCAGATGACAGTGGGGCCGGACCAGCTCGCCGAAGGGGTCAAGTATCTCAAGGAGGGCCTCGAGGTCGCGGTGGTGATGCACGAGGATCGGGTGATCGGCGTCGAGCTGCCCGATACGGTCGAGCTCCAGGTGACGCAGACCGACCCCGGCCTGCGCGGAGATACGGCGTCCGGCGGCTCCAAGCCGGCAGCGCTGGAGACCGGCGCGGTCGTGGATGTGCCGCTGTTCATCAACCCTGGCGACATCATTCGCGTGGACACGCGCAGCGGCGAGTACGTAGCGCGCGTCGCCGGCTGAAGAGAGCAACCATGCCCAAGTCCAATTTCCAGCTCGAGCGCATCCGGGAGCTGATCGCGGTGATGCGCGAGTCAGGGGTTAGCGAGCTCGCCATCGAATTGCCTGATCTGAAGATCAGCCTCAAGCGCGAGGCGCTCGCGCCGGAGAGCGCGCTAACGCCGAGCTTCGAGGCAGAGCCCCCGGGGGGCGCCCGCGCGGGCGGTGAGCTTTATCCGGTGGTGGCGCCGATGGTGGGCATCTTCCGCGCCGCCACCGGCCACAGCGCCAAGCTCTCGCCGGGCGACAGCGTTGCCGCCGGGCAGATCATCGGCGCGATCGAGGCGATGAAGGTGACTAACGACATTCCGTCGCCGGCGGCCGGGGTGGTACGCGAGGTGCTCGCGGCGGACGGGGCGGCGGTGGAATACGGTCAGCCGCTGATGTTGATCGAGCCGCAGGGCGGGGCGCCCGAAGGAGTCGAAGCTGAAGCGGAAGCGATCTGAAGCGGGATGGGTCACCCTCATCGAGTTGCTGGTTGTGGTGACCATCATCGTAATCGTCGTTACCATGCTCTACGGCCGGCAGAGCCCGATGGGCGGGGGCGGAGTCACCAGCCCCAGCGGCCAGGCGCAGACCGCGCCGGGGGCGGCGCTGGAGCAAGCCCGGGCGGTGGAATGCCAGCAGAACCTGCGGGGGCTGCGCCAGATGATCAGCGCCTATCGCATCGACAACGAGCAACCTCCGCTCACGCTCGCCGAATTGCGAGTGGGCAGCGCTACCTCCTGCCCGGTGTCGGGCAATCCCTATGTGTACGACCCGACGACCGGCACCGTGCGCTGCACCACCCCGGGCCACGAGAACCTGTAATGCCCCGCGCCGGAGGGGCGGAGATCCCCCTGTGTTCAAGAAGGTGCTTGTCGCCAACCGGGGTGAAATCGCGGTGCGGGTCATTCGCGCCTGCCGCGAGATGCGCATCCCGACGGTGGCCGTCTACTCGCAGGCCGACGGCGACGCGCTCCACGTGCGGCTGGCCAACGAGGCGATATGCATCGGGCCCGCGGCCAACCGCGACAGCTACTTGAGCATTCCCAATATCATCACCGCGGCCCTGATCACCGGGGCCGACGCGATCCATCCCGGGTACGGCAACCTCTCTGAGAGCGCCAGCTTCGCGGAGAATTGCGAGGCCTGCAAGCTGGCGTTCATCGGTCCCGCTGCTTCCGCACTGGAGGCGCTCCAGGACAAAGCCCAGGTCAAGCATACCATGAAGAACGCGGGCGTCCCCGTGATCCCCCCGGAGGAGCCGGCGATCGTCTCCAGCGAGCAGGAGGCGCTCAAGCTAGCATCGCGTTTTGGCTACCCGATGATCATCAAGGCCGCCGCCGGGGGCGGAGGCCGAGGCATTCGCATCGTCCACGACGACGACGACATGATTCGCAGCCTGCCCATCGCGCGCTCGGAGGCCGAGGCGGCGTTTGGGCGCCCCGAGGTGTACCTGGAGCGCTACCTTGAGGAGCCGCGGCACATCGAGTTCCAGATCCTCGCCGACAAGCGGGGGGACCTGATCCACCTTGGCGAGCGCGAGTGCTCGATCCAGACCTCGCGCCACCAGAAGCTGCTGGAGGAATCGCCTTCCACCGCCCTGTCGCCATCTCTGCGGCGCCGCATGGGCGAGGCCGCCTTGCGCGCCGCCAAGGCGGTCGGCTATACCAACGCCGGCACCGTCGAGTTCCTGCTCGACGCCGATCGCAAGTTTTGCTTCCTGGAAATGAACGCGCGCATCCAGGTCGAGCACCCAGTGACGGAATGCGTCACCGGGATGGATCTGGTCAAAGAGCAGATTCGCCTGGCCGCGGGCGAAAAGCTGGCATACGCGCAGAAGGACGTGCAGTTTCGCGGCCATGCCATCGAATGCCGCATCACCGCCGAGGACGCGGCCAGTGATTTCGCCCCCTGCCCGGGCTCCATCAACGGTCTGCGACTGCCGGGCGGCCCCGGGGTGCGGGTGGATACCCACCTCTACCCGGGCTACTGCGTGCCGCCCTACTACGACCCGCTGCTGGCGAAGCTGATCGTGTGGGGGCGCGACCGGCGCGAGGCGATTGCGCGCGCTCAGCGCGCGCTCGAGGAATTCGAGATTGACGGCATCAAGACCACCATCCCCTTCCACCGGGAGCTGCTTGCCAACGCCTTTTTCCGGCGCGGGGAGACCTGCACCGACTTCATCCGGCGGCGCATGGGGCTGCAATAGGCACGATGAGAAAACGACGCGCGGCCCGGGAGCAAGCTTTGAGATGGCTTTACCAGGTTGACGTTAGCAGAACGCCCATCGAGGACACCATCGCCGAAACCCAGATCCTGCTGGAGGAGGAGGGGCTGGCCTTCGCGCGCGAGCTGCTGCAAGGCGCCGTCGCCAATGTCAAGGAGATTGACGCCCTCATCACCCGCTATGCCAAGGACTGGAGCCTGGACCGTATGCCCGCCCTCGATCGCAACATTCTGCGGCTCGCGATCTTCGAGATCCTGCATTTGCCCGATATTCCGCACAGCGTTTCGGCGGACGAGGCGGTGGAACTCGCCAAGCGCTACAGCACCGCCGAGTCGAGCAAGTTCGTCAACGGGGTGCTCGGCAGCTTGCTGCGCGACCTGGAGCAATCACAACCTAGCCGCCCCGCGGAGGCCAGCGAGTGAACGACCGCGCTGCCACCCCCGCCGATCGCTTCATCTTCAGCGTGCGTCAACTGACGCGCTATATTCGCACAATACTGGAGCACGACGAGGGGCTGCGCGACGTTTGGGTGCGGGGGGAGATCAGCAACTGCGTGCGCCACAGCTCGGGCCACGTTTACTTCACCCTCAAGGACGAGGCAAGCCAGATTCGCTGTGTCGCATTTCGCGAGTACGCCGAGGCGCTCTCGTGCGCGCCGCAGGATGGGGCGCGGATCCTGGTTCACGGCGCCATCACGATCTACGAGCGCGCCGGACAGTACCAGCTCTACGTCACCGAGGTGCTCGCCGACGGTGTCGGCTCATTGCACCTGCTCTTCGAGCAGTTGAAGGAAAGGCTGCGCGCCGAAGGGCTCTTCGACGCCGCCCGCAAGCGAGCGATCCCGCCATTTCCACGGCGCATCGCGGTTGTCACCTCCGCTGATGGCGCGGTGTTCCACGATTTTTCGGCAATCGCGCGGCGGCGCTGGCCGGCGGTCTCGGTGACCCTGGTGCCGGCGGCCGTCTCCGGCCCCGGCGCCGCCCCTTCGATCGTGCGCGCCCTGGCCCAGGCCGCGCGGCTGCCCGACATCGAGGTGATCGTGGTCGCGCGCGGCGGAGGGTCGCTGGAGGAGCTGTGGGCCTTCAATGAGGAGTCGGTGGCGCGGGCGATCGCCGCGTCGCCGGCGCCGGTAGTGAGCGCGGTGGGGCATGAGACCGATTTCACGATCGCGGATTTCGTGGCCGACCTGCGGGCGCCGACGCCGTCGGCGGCGGCGGAGATGCTGACGCCAGACGCGGCCAGTCTGCGGGCGCAAGCGGCGCGGCTGGGCGCGCGAGCGCGGCAGGCGCTGCTGCGACTGATGGAGCGCCGGCTCCGCGAATTGCAGTCCCTGCGCGGCCGAAGGGTTCTGTCCAGCCCCGCGGTCCTGCTTGGCGAGCCGCGGCAGCGAGCCGACGAGGCGATGCGGCGCGCACGAGTCGCAGTCGTGCAGGAGCTGGAGAAGTGGCGGACCCGCGTCGGGGCGCTGGCAGAGCGGGCGCGCGCGCTGGATCCACTGGCGGTGCTGGCGCGGGGCTACTGCGTGGTGCGCCGGTCGCCGGAGGGCATGGTTGTTCGCTGCATCAGCCAACTGGCGCCCGGGGATGAGGCCGAGGTGGTGCTGCGGAATGGTTCGGCGTGGTGCGAGGTGGAGCGGGTGGCACGGCGCGAGGAAACCGGCCCTCCTGCACCAGGCACGCGATTGGCACAGGGGAAAGTATGAAGAAGAAAGAAGGTGTCGGCGACCGGCGACCTGCCGCTCACCAGTCGAGCGAGGAGAGCGCCGCGCCGCGCACATTCGAGCAGGCGCTGGCGCGGCTAGAGGAGATCGTGGAGCGGCTGGAGGGGGGCGAGGAAACGCTGGAGAACTCGGTGCGCCTTTATGAGGAGGCCGCCGGGCTGTGGCGATTCTGCGAGGAGCAGATGCGCGCGGCGCAGGAGCGCATCGAGAAGCTGGCGGAGGAGACCGAGCCGCCCGAGGCGCAGCAGCCAGGGGAGGCCCAAGCTTGAGCGCGGCCAGGTTCGAGGTCCCGTAACCTGTGAGTAAGGGTTGAATCGTTAGACCCGAATTATGCGTACGGGGTTGTGCTGGCAACGGGCGCGGGGTCGTTCATCCTGAGCAGGTCGAAGGGCCTGACCCCGCGAAACGCGGCCTCAGAGCTTGTCCCTTCGCTATGCTCAGGGCAAGCTCTGAGCGCAGTCGAAGGCTTGCCCTGAGCGGAGCCGAAGGGAGCGCAGCGAAGGGGTCTCGGCGGCGTAGTTGCACCTTCCCCGCCGAGATTCCTCGCGGAGTTTACCCCTTCGCGTTGCTCAGGGCAAGCTCTGAGCGGGGCCAAGATTCTTGCTACTCTGCGAAGCACGAGTCGCTGTCGCGGCTAGGTCGCTCCGCGACCGCTGGCTAGGCCCGATGCATCGGGCCGCCATCCCGGCGAGTTGAGCCCGCCTAGGGACGTGGCGGCCCCAAAGTAATGGGGGCCTAGCCACTCAGAATGACATCGGCGAAGGGCTCGGAATGACATTCTCACGTCTTACGCATAGTTCGGGTTAGAAAGGTTAGGGCGCGGATAGCTCATGTCAATTCTCGATACCATAGACGGCCCCGCCGATGTCAAGGGCTTGTCACGGGCAGAACTAAAGGCGCTGGCCCAGGAGATAAGAGCGCGCCTGATTGACACCGTCTCCCGGCGCGGCGGTCACCTCGCTGCGAACCTGGGCGTGGTTGAGCTGACCATCGCGCTGCATCATGTTCTGGAGAGCCCGCGCGACAAGATTATCTGGGATGTCGGCCACCAGTGCTACACCCACAAGCTGCTCACCGGCCGCGCCGCCGCGCTGGAGACGCTGCGCCAGTACGGGGGAATGGCGGGCTTCCCGCGGCGCGCCGAAAGTGAGCACGATTGCTTCGACACCGGCCACGGCAGCACCTCGATCTCGGTCGCCCTTGGCTGCGCGACGGCGCGCGACCTGGCGGGACAGGATCATGCGGTGGTCGCGGTCATCGGTGACGGAGCGATGACGGGCGGCATGGCGTTCGAGGCGCTCAATCATGCCGGGCACCTGCGCCAGGACCTGATGATAGTGCTCAATGACAATCAGATGTCCATCTCGCGCAATGTGGGGGCGCTGGCGCATTACCTGAGCCGGATGCGCACCGACCCTCATTACCTGCGGGCCAAAGACAACTTCGAGGCAACCATGCGGCGGCTGCCCCGCGGGGCGGCGCTCCTGGAGGCGGTGGAGAAGTTCAAGGCCAGCGTCAAGCAGCTCCTGGTGCCGGGCATGTTCTTCGAGGAGCTGGGCTTCACATATCTCGGGCCCATTGATGGCCACGACCTGGAGGCGCTAATTGAGACTCTGCGCCACGCGCGCAGCATCAAGGGGCCGGTGCTGGTTCATGTCATCACCACCAAGGGCAAAGGCTACGACCACGCGGAACGGGACGCCTGCCGCTTCCACCGCACCGCCCCCTTCGATATCGAGTCCGGGGAGCCGGCGGTGGCGGGGGGCTCCTCATTCACCTCGGTCTTCGGCAGCACCCTGGTGCGCCTGGCGCAGAGCGACCGGCGCATCATCGCCATCACCGCCGCCATGCCCGACGGAACCGGCCTGGTGCCATTTTGCCAGCGGTTCCCGGATCGCTTCTTTGATGTGGGCATGGCCGAGGGGCACGCGGTGACCTTCGCCGCCGGGCTGGCGGCGGCGGGCCTGCGGCCGGTGGTCGCGGTTTACTCCACCTTCTTGCAGCGAGCCTACGATCAGGTGCTGCACGATGTGTGCCTCCAGCGGCTGCCCGTGGTGTTTGCCGTGGATCGCGCGGGCCTTGTCGGCGAGGACGGGCCGACACATCACGGGGTCTTCGATTTGTCATACCTACGCCACCTGCCCAACATGGTCGTTATGGCTCCGCGCGATGGCGAGCAGCTTGCCGCCATGCTATGCACGGCGCTGGCAGGCGACAGCCCATGCGCGATTCGGTATCCGCGCACCGCAGCCACGTTCCCGGAGCAGCTCCCGCCACCCATGCCGGCGGGAGCGGGCGAGCTGCTGCATGACGGGACGGACATCGGCTTGATCGCGGTGGGGAGCATGGTCGCCCCCAGCTTGGAGGCCGCAAGCCTGCTGGAGGCGCAAGGAATGTCCGCGGCCGTGGTTGATGCGCGATTCGTCAAGCCGCTGGACGCGAAGCTGATCCTGGAGGTGGCGCAGCGCTGCGGCGCGCTGGTCACGGTTGAGGAGAACTCGGTGGCGGGCGGCTTCGGCAGCGCCGTACTCGAGTTGCTCCAGGAGAATGGGGTTGCGGTGGCGCTGCGGCGTCTCGGCCTGCCCGACCGCTTCATCGAGCACGGTCCGCGCGTAACACTGCTGGAGATGAATGGCCTCACACCCGCGGGGATCGCCGCCGCCGCGGTCGAGATCATCCGCGAGCCAGGCCGGTTCCATCCCGCGCCGAGGTGACGATGGAGTATACGGTCGTGATTCACCCCGCCAAGGAAGGCGGATACTGGACCGAAGTGCCGGCGCTTCCTGGCTGTTTTTCGCAAGGAGAGACCATAGAGGAGGCGCTGCGCAATACGAAGGAAGCGGTTGAGTGCCATCTCTCAGCGTTGCGAGAGGAAGGGCAGGAAATCGCTGGCGACGACGGCCTTCTCATCGGAAAAGTGAGCATCGCGGCGTAGCGTGGCCCGGGTCGCTTCGACCATCTGATCGAGCACGGTCCGCGCGCGACGCTGCTGGAGATAAATGGCCTCACACCCGCGGGGATCGCCGCAGCCGCGGTCGAGGTTTACGCGTCCTCTCGGCGCGTCATCCGCGAGCCAGGCCGCTTCCATCCGCCACCGAGGTGAAGCGAGAAGATGCAGACTCGTGGGGCAGGAGCTTGCCTCCTGCCAACCACCACCGCCGCAAAGAGGGCAGAAGACGAGCTTCTGCCCTACGAACTAGGCCATGCGCCCGGGGATGTGGCACAGGCGCTCTCGCCTGTGAATTATTCCACGCCGCATTCAGCCTTCGCAGCCGGAGCTGCTGAGGCCAAGCAGGCTGCGCGGCGCCTACCACAGCCGAGGCGGCTGTGCTACATGGCACGGCGCACATCCCAAAGTCTCGCGGTCACACCGAAATCGCTGCGAAATCGCTGCGCCGGTTGACCTTTCGCCCCGGCTTCGGTAACATTCCTTGTGCCGTTGCTCCGTAGGAACCACGCACGACGATTTCAAGGAGCCCGTCACGAATGAGCGTGAGCCCGTCACAACCGACCCCCTCTGCGCCCCGCGGCCGGCGGCCAGGTGAGGAGCCAGCGGACGGCCGGCTCGACCTCGGCATTGACCTCGGGTCAGTGAGCGTCAAAGCGGCCGTGATTGACGAAGCGGGCGGCATCGTCGAGCATCATTACGTGCGCCACCGCGGCCAGCCGGTCGGCGTCACCCGCGAGCTGCTGGCCGAGATCGTCGCGCGCATCCCGACGGAGAGCCTTCGACTGGTGGCCGTCACCGGCGCCGGCGGCAAGCTGCTCGCCGACCTGCTGGAGGCCCACTGCGTCAACGAGGTCTTGGCCCAGGCGGCGGCGACCGCAGCGCTGCACCCCGATGCGCGCACCATTATCGAGATCGGGGGCGAGGATTCGAAGCTCATCTTCTTGCAGCCCGATCGAGACGGGCGGCCGACGATCGCCGATTTCGCCATGAACACGATCTGCGCCGCCGGCACCGGCTCCTTCCTCGACCAGCAGGCGCATCGGCTGGGCCTCAGCATTGAGGACTTCGGGGCGCTGGCGCTACGCTCGCAGCACCCCCCGCGGCTGGCCGGCCGGTGCAGCGTTTTCGCCAAATCCGACATGATCCACTTGCAGCAGAAGGCCACCCCCTCGCACGACATCGTCGCCGGCGTTTGCTTCGCCATGGCGCGCAACTTCAAGAGCACCGTCAGCGCCGCACGCATCCTGGAGCCGCCGGTCTATTTCCACGGCGGAGTTGCCGCCAACCCCGGCATCGTTCGCGCTTTTCACGCGGTGCTGGATCTAGGGGAGAATGACCTGTGCGTGCCCGAGCACTTCGCGGTCATGGGCGCGATCGGCGCCGTCTATGCGGCGCGCGGGGATGGGGCGCCCGTCACCGGTTTCGCGGGCTTCGCGCGGATGGACGATTTTCTGGGCCGGTCGGGCGAGCGGCCGCAAGCGGCGGCGTTGGATGCCCTCGGCCCGGCGCTGGAGATGGTGACCTATGAGCAGGCGAAGATGGCCCCCGCGCCGCCGGGTGAGCGCATACCCGCTTACCTGGGGGTGGATGTCGGCTCGATCAGCACCAATGTCGTGGTGCTCGACGCCAACAAGCGATTGCTGTCAAAGCGCTACCTGATGACCGCGGGCGCGCCCATTGAGGCGGTGCGCCGCGGCCTGCGCGAGGTTGGCGCCGAGGTCGGCGACCGGGTCGAAATCCGCGGCGCCTGCACCACCGGCTCCGGCCGCTACCTGACCGGCGACTTCATCGGGGCCGACATCGTGAAAAACGAGATCACGGCACAGGCCCGCGGCGTCCTCGAGCTCGATCCTCGCGTGGACACCATCTTCGAGATCGGCGGCCAGGACTCGAAGTTCGTCTCGCTCGACAATGGCGCCATCGTGGATTTCGAGATGAACAAGGTCTGCGCCGCCGGCACCGGCTCGTTTCTGGAGGAGCAAGCGGAGAAGCTGGGGATCAAGATCGAGGAGCAATTCGGCGAGCTGGCGCTGGCGGCGGCGGCGCCGGCCAATCTCGGCGAGCGCTGCACCGTGTTCATGGAATCCGAGCTGGTGCGCCATCAGCATACGGGGACGCCAACCGACGACCTGGTGGCGGGCCTCAGCTACTCCATCGTCTATAACTATCTCAACCGCGTGGTGGCGGGCAAGCGAGTGGGCGACCACATTTTCTTCCAGGGCGGCGTCGCCTACAATCGAGGCGTAGCGGCGGCCTTCGCCAAGGTGACAGGCAAGCATATCACGGTCCCGCCGCATCACGAGGTCACGGGAGCCATCGGCTGCGCCCTCATCGCCATGGAGGCGGACGCGGGAAATGGCAGCCGCTTCAAGGGGTTCGATCTGTCGGAGCGGCGCTACGAGATTTCCTCGTTCGAATGCAAGGACTGCCCCAACCGCTGCGAGGTAAACCGTGTGACCGTCGAGGGCGAGCGCCCGCGGTTCTACGGCAGCCGCTGCGAGAAGTACGATGTCGAGCGCCGCGCGGGCAAGGGCGAGGGGCTGCCCGACCTGTTCGCGGAGCGCGAGCAGATGCTACTCAATTCGTATGGCAGCGAGCCGTGCGCGACCGCAGACGAAGGCGAGGTGAAGCAGGGCGAACCCGCCGCGGCGACGCCACCGCGCACCCCGCCCGTCGAGCTTCCCGACAACGCCCCGCGCGTGGGCATTCCGCGCAGCCTGCTTTTTCACGAGCTGTTCCCGCTGTGGCAGGCGTTCTTCACCGAGATCGGCTGCCGCGTGGTTCTTTCCGGCCCCACCACCAAGCGCACCATCCACCAGGGCGTCGAGCGCTCGGTGGTCGAAACCTGCTTCCCGATGAAGGTCGCCCTGGGCCATGTCCTCGATCTGCTCGACCAGGGGGTGGATTACCTCTTCCTGCCAAGTGTCATCAATCTCCCGCGAAACGAGGACGGGCTCACCGACAGCTTCGTCTGCCCCTATGTGCAGAGCTTCCCCTACACGGTCAAGTCGGGGGTCAACCCGGAGGCCGCCGGCGTGCGGGTGCTCTCCCCGGTGCTCTACATGTACCTGGGCCCGGAGCACATTTATCGGGTGCTCGGCGGCATGGCGTCAACTCACCTGGGCAAGGACCGCAATACCATCACCGGGGCGGTCAATGCGGCCCTGGCCGCATGGGAGAAGTTTCAGCAGGCCTGCCGGGCGCGGGGTGAGGAGATCTTGGCCAGCCTCGGCGACGGGCAGCAGGCGGTGGTTATCATCAGCCGCTCGTACAATGGCTGCGACCCCGGCGCCAACCTGGAGCTGCCGCGCAAGCTGCGCGACCTGGGGATGCTGCCGATTCCGATGGATTTCCTGCCCCTGGACACGGTGCCGCTGGCCCAGGACTGGCCCAACATGTACTGGAGCTATGGGCAGAAAATCCTGGCCGCCGCGGAGATCGTGGCCCAGGACCCGCGTCTGACGTCACTGTACATCACCAACTTCGGCTGTGGCCCGGATTCGTTCATCATCAAGTACTTCCGCAACCGCATGGGGAACAAGCCCTATCTGCAAATCGAGGTGGATGAGCACAGCGCCGATGCCGGGATGATCACGCGCTGCGAGGCTTTCCTCGACAGCCTGGCCGCGGCCACCGGGAGGGAATTGGCCAACGGCATCCGCCCGCGCCGCCTCTCCATCCGCCCGGGCGAGAGCCGCACCATGCTCATCCCCTACATGTCGGACCACGCCTTCGGCCTCGCTGCGGCGTTCGAGGCGAGCGGGATGCCGGCCGAGGTGCTTCCCGAGAGCGACCAGGAGACCTTGCTCTGGGGGCGGCAGTACACCTCGGGCAAGGAATGCTACCCCTGCATCATCACCACCGGCGATATGGTCAAGCGGGCGATGCGCCCCGACTTCGACCGCGAGCGCTACGCCTTCTTCATGGGCGGCTCGGGTGGGCCCTGCCGCTTCGGGCAGTACAATGTGCTCCAGCGGATGGTGCTGGATGAGATCGGCTACTCGGATGTTCCCATCTACGCGCCCAACCAGGCTTCGAGCTTCTGGAATGACCTGGGGATGATCGGGCGCAAGTTCCTGCGGACGGGCTGGCAGGTGATCGTCGCCATTGACCTGCTCTTCAAGGCCCTCTGCGAGACGCGGCCTTATGAGCTTGAGCCAGGGGCGACGGAGCGCGTCTATCACCATTATTTGGAGTGTGTCTGTGACGCCATCCGCAACGACCGGCCGCTGGAACCGGTCATCCGCCAGGCGCGCCGCGCCTTCGAGACCATCGCCGTGGATCGCTCCCAGCCGCGGCCGGTGATCGGGCTGGTGGGCGAAATCTTCGTGCGCGCGCACCGTTTCAGCAACAACTACATTGCGGACCGCGTCGAGCGCCTGGGGGGCGAGGTGTGGATGGCGCCGGTGTACGAATGGTTCCTCTATCGCAACTTCCGGCGCGCGATGCGCAGCTGGCTGGATAATGATCTGAAGCTGTGGACGACGAACCTGGTCAAGGACTGGGTGATGCGGCGCGACGAGCACGTGCTGGTGCGGCCCTTCCACGGGTACCTGCGCAATGCCGAGGAGCCGCCGACGCGGGAGGTGCTGGGCCTGGCCGGTCCCTACCTGCACCGCAGCTTCGAGGGCGAGGCGATCCTCACCGTGGGCAAGGCGATTGACTTCGCGCGCAAGGGCGCCGCCGGCATCGTGAGCGCCATGCCCTTCACCTGCATGCCGGGCACCATCGCCCACGCTATTATCAAGCGTGTGAAAGAGGACGAGGGCGGCTTCCCCTTCCTTAACATGGTCTATGATGGCACCGAGCAGGCGAGCGAGGACACCCGCATCGAGGCGTTCATGCACCAGGCAAGGGAGTATGCGCGGAGGCGGGGAACGCCTCCAGCCGCGCGGGAGTGATGGGCTCAATCATCGGCCCCGCCCGCAGAGCCGTCGGTTCGAGGGCACTCGGGAAGCCCCGGTCCAGGTCCGCCCACGGATTACTTGCCTACCTCAACCCGAAGCCCCGTGGTGAGCAGGAGCTGGCCAGCGTGGTCGAAGGCGCGCACTTCAATCGCGTGCGCCCCGGCGTTGGCGTGGCGCGCGTTCCAGCGGAAGCGATAGGGCGGGCTATCCTGCCGCCCCACGCGCGCGTCATCCACGAAGCATTCAACTGCTCCGATGTTGCCGGTGCCGGTCGCCACGATGTCAACCAGGCCAGCGACTGTTTCTCCGGGCCGCGGCGCGATGACCGTGATGCTGTTGTACAGGTCGCGCACGAGGCCGCCGGACAAAGTGAGGCGGCGGTCGCGCGTTATCAGCACCTGGGCGTAACCCGAGCGGGCGTCCGCGACGGAGGTCAGCGCAACCGCGTGCTTGCCGCGCGCAAGCTCCACGGTGCCGACCGACTGCCATCCATCGCGCGCCATGGCCTCCGTGGCGCCGAGGGCGTTGCCGTCGAGGCTCACCCGGATGCCGCCGCCGCGCGGCGCAGCCAGCACCCACACCCGGTAAGCACCCCCGATGATATTGATGGTCGCCGCGTCGGAGGAGTCCTTGCGCGGGTTCCAGCGCGATCCGTCCCACTCCGAGCCGAACTCCCAGGGGCCCTCGAAATCCCGGACCGAAAGAAGAGAGACGGTTTCCTGCGGAACCACGCCGAGGTGAAAGCTCAGCGGGCGGCTGGCCGCCGTGTTCTGCTTGCCATCAACCGCGCTCACCCAGTAGGTCACACTATCGCCGTCGCGCGCGCCGTAGATCTCGCCGGTGTAAACCTGTGAGTCGTCTTGCTGGTTCATTGGTATCGCGATCGTGCCGCCGTCGTTAATGCGATAGTGCAGCTTGACTGCGGAAACGCCGTCAGGATCGAAGACGCTGGCCAGGACCCGCACCGGCAGCCCCACCGCTGGATGCGGCGGGTCGGTGCCCGCGACCAGTATCGAGGGGCCCTGCGGGTGGGCTATGATACTCAATTCCGCCACCCGGGCGGGGGCGCCGCCCTCGGGCGTAGAATCGGTTAAGCGAATGAGAAGACGGCCCGCCGCCGCGTAATCCGCGGGAATCTCCCACGCGCTGGAGGCGAGCCGCGCATCCCCCGAGGCGGAGCCGATCTCCTGCCACTGCTTGCCATCGCTGGAGGCCTCCCACCGGTAATCGCCGCCTACCACCGCCTGCAACATCAGCTGCGACTCGCTCGGCGCGTCGCTCAGAGGCATCTCATACACCGCCTTCTCATCGCCGCTGACGGCCCTGACGCCCTCCACCACTTTACCTCCGCCCTCGATGATGTAGGGCGCATCCCCCGGCGGAGCCAGCGGCCACAAATAAGTGGCTTCGAAGTGATCCGCGACCAGGGGGTGGGCGTCATTGCCGTCGCCCCAGCCATCGCCGTCGGTATCAGCCTTCGCGGGATCGGTGCGCAGCAGGCGCTCGAGCGCATCGCTCAGCCCATCCGCATCGGCATCGGCTGCGGTGACCTCGAAGCTGACCGGCGCGCACCAGGTCACGCCGTTTTCCGCGTCCGTCGCCCGCACGCGGACGCTGACCTTGCCGCCCGCGAGCGCCGGCGGCAGCGTTCCCGAATAGGTGTCATCCGGGCCCGGCTTCAACGGCGCGGTCCACTCCAGCGGGATGCCGGCCGCCGAATAAACGGCCATCACCGAGTCCAGCTTCACCTGCGACCGGACGGTGGCGCTCACTTCGACCTCATCTTCGGGGCCGGGAGCCGCCGGCCGCAGCAAGACATCGCTGATCTCGGCCGCGCCCTCTTTCGGCTTCTGGGAATGGGTAGCCGTGGTCTGGCGGGCGACCTCGAGAAACTCCCGCGGCCGCAGAACCAGGTAATCCTCACCCAATCGTCCCGCGATGTAGGCAAGATCCGTGGGCGTCAGTGATGACGGATCCACGCTGACATAGATGTACTTGTTAGTTTGGGCCGCTTTTCGGATGGCTTGCAGGGCCTGGTATGAATTGGTGGCGCGGACGGTTTGCGCGACCACAGGCAGGCTGCCGTAGAGACCGGATTCGAGTTTCGCCCCCGGCCCCAGGAGAATCCCGCGCACACCGGCCGCGGCATAGCGAGCCAGGGCCGGCTCGAGGTCCGCGGCCGGCCCGCGGTCGGCGATGGCCGCGGTATGCAGGTCCCCCGCTCGCACCCACGGCGCCATGCGCTCCAGCAGCGGCTTCCACTCTGCGGCTAGGCCGTTGGCCGCCGTGGCGGTCGCAGACCTAGCCACTTGACGGCTGGGCACGAAGTAACCGGCGCCGTTGGGGGCCAACACCAACTCGTCGTTTCCACTCATCGATGCATCCGCGCAATAGGCCTGAAAGACCGCTGGCGCCAGGTCGAGCACAACCGGGGATATGGTCCAGCCGATGGGCACCCGGCCCCGTTCGGGGTCATACCACAGAGCGCGCATCCGGCCGAGGGCGAACCCCAGGTCGCTCCCGCCCTCGTAAACGAAAGTCACCATCACCTGGTAGGCGAGCGGCGCCAGGCGGTCGAGCTGATGGAGCGGCGAAGTCGCGGGGTGGGCCGAATGAAAAGACAGGTTGGGCGCATGGGAGATGGGCACCAGGAGGTGTTGGCGCTGTGCAAGCAGTTGCAGCAGTTCGTCGTCGGCGGCCATCTCCTGCGAGCCGAACACCAGCGAACCGGGCTTGAGCCGCGCCAGGATCTCCCGCAGCAGCGCCGCCTGCTCGCGGTCGCGCCAGTCGAGATCAACCGCGAGGATGCGCTCTTTAGCGAGATAGTCGCGCAGCTCGGTGCGGTCAGCGCGGATCAGGGCGAGACGGTCGGGCGCCGCCTGCGGCAGCACCTGGGCGATGGCGTAGCGATAGGCCGCCGCGCGATCAGGCCAGCGACCGCGCGCATCGAGCACGGTCTTGAGGCCGAGGTCCTTGGTTGTGAGAGCGGCGTCGAGAATCGCCGCCGCCGCGGCCGCCAGATTGACCGAGTGCTCCTGCGCAGGATCGTAAAGCACCTGCCCCGCCAGCCGCTCGCGCACCTTCGCCACCAGCTCGTCCGGGGTCACCTGGGCTATGTCGCCCGGATAGAGCGCGAGCCAGCTTGTGCTTCGTAGCGAAGTAGTCTCGCTGCTTGGCAGAGCAGCAGCGGCATCGCCCGCCTGGCGGACAACGTAAACACCGGCAGCGGAGGGATCGCGGTTAACCACGCCTTGAATGCTCGCCACCAGCATCTGCGTCGGCGCGTCAGCCTGCGACAGGTCAACCACAAGTATCTGTCGCGCCGAGCCGGAGGCGACCAGTAGAGGGATCGCGCAAAGCGCAAGCAGGAGCAGGAAGCTCGTTCTGGGGCGCAATTTGGGCGCTCCTTTGCCGGGAAGGACTGGCCGGGCCGAATCATAGCACCGCCCCCGGCGCCAGTCAAGGCGCGCGTCTATGGGGGGTGTGAACTCCGAGTGTTGGTCTCGCCCGCAGCCAGATGCCGGTCGCCGAGCCATGGAGCGGCAGGCGCCTCGCCTGCCAAACTGGACGGACACAGCCGAGGGCGGCTGTGCTCCATACGGATACGCTACCGCAGACCAACAGAACTCGCTCACACCCGTCTATGGGTTCCAGCCTCCGGCTTTGCTTGAGGTGGACCTCAGCGGCGCGGCAGGGACTCGGCTGCGGTGCACCCACGCGAGTGACGACCATTTTGGCGACGTGGCCTCCTGGGCAAGCGCGTGTGTGGACTAGCCGCGGCGCGCGAAGAGCAGCGCCACCAAAACCATGGCGGCCGCGGGGCCGAGCATCGCCCAGCGCAGATTCGTCGCCTGCGCCACAAAGCCCATGAGCGCCGGCAGCGTCATCCCGCCGATGCCAACGCACGTCATGACCAGGCCAAATGCAGCCGCCCGCCGGCGGGTGAAGCGATCGCTGGCCGCGGTCAGGATCAGCCCAAACGCCCCGGAGTAGAAGAACCCCACGACTCCAGCCGCGGCGATACCCCAGCCCGGCGCCCGCGCCAGGCCGGTCAAGCCGCTGGTCAGGGCGCCCCCGACGGCAAGCGCGACCATCAGCCGACGGGGCGATATGACCTCCACAAGCCACGAGACGATAAGCCGGCCCACCGTCATCGTGACCCAGAAGGCGGTCACGGCTTGCGCCGCCACTTGCACGCTCGCCCCGATGCTCTTCTGAACGAGAGGAGAGACCCAGCCGGTATATCCGATCTCCGCGCCCACATAGAGCGCCATGGCAGCGCACAGGGCGAGCAGGGTTCGGTCAGCAAGTAACTGAGCCAGCTCGCGCAGCGACAGAGGCTCCGGGCGCCGCTCGCGCGCGCGCTGGGTCAGCAGAACCACAAATAGAGCCGCGCTCACCGCGCCGGTAATGCGGAAGTGCATCTGCCATCCCCATCGCGCAGCCAGCACCGCGGCTAGCGCTATCGGCGCCGCCACCGCCCCGAAGCCGAAGAACGCCTGCATCAGGTTGATGGCAAAAGCTTCGCGGCCCGGGTTGGCGTCAGCGACCATGGCGCTCGCGGTCGCCTCGATGGTGGCGCCCCCAATGCCCACGACCAGCATGGAGAAGAGCGCCCACCCGAACTGCGGGCGCGCGAACGGGCCCGGGCTGCTGCCCAGCAGCCACAGCCCGGCGGTCAGAATCGCCAGCCCGGCCGCGACCACCCGGCGCTTGCCCAGGCGCTCGGCCGCATACCCGGCCGCGATCACGCCGCCGATGAACCCGCTGAAGAAAGTCGTGAAGAGGAGCCCGGCCTCGCCCAAGGGGATACGGAAAGTGGCAGTGATGCACGTCAGGCAGGGGCCGACGGCAAAAAGCGCCAGACCGTACGCCGCCAGGGCGAGAAAGAGCGTCCAGCTTACCGGGGCGAGCGCAGGGCGGACCGGATGTTTGCCGCCTGGCTTGGCGACTGATCCTGGTTCAGACATTAGAAGGTCGAAGCGCGCGGAATCTCTGCTGGAAGCGGCCTCCGCCAAATTTCGGAAGTCGCGCAGACACGCGGGGCCAGGTCGAGCAGGATCCTACCGCCCGCCGAGCATCACGCCACCGGCGGCCTTGCGATAGATCTCGGTCAACAGCGCCAGGCTGCGCCGGGCCTCGCGGCCGGTGACGAATGGCTCGCGATCCTCGCGCAGCGCAGCGATGAAATCGGCGACCTGGGCATCATGCCCGGTCAGCGCCGCGATGGCCGGGTCGGCCGAGGCAACGGACGCCGCGCCGCGCGCCTCCAGCTTCTCCTCATCACCCTCGGCGCGGTAGAAGACGAGGCTATCGCCCTCCAGCACCGCCGCTCCGGTCGTGCCGCACACCTCGACCCGCGTCGCGAGCCCGGGCCAGGTCATGGTCGAAGCCTGGATCGAGCCCCACGCGCCATTGGCGAAGCGCACCGTTGCCTGCGCGATGTCCTCCGCCTCCATGTTGCGCCCCTTGGTGGCAATCTCGGCGAAGGTCACGTGCGCAACATCGCCCATCAACCACAGAATCTGGTCGAGATAGTGGATCGCCTGGTTGGACAGGACGCCCCCGTCAAGCGCCCAGGTGCCGCGCCACTCGTCGCTATCATAGTAGCTCTGCGCGCGATACCATTTGACGCTCACGTTGCCGAACAAGAGCTGCCCGAACTTCCCCTCATCAATCGCGGCCTTAACCCGCCGCGCATCGGGGTCGAAGCGGTGTTGGAAGATGCACGCCAGCTTCAAGCCCTTGCGGTCGCAGAGCTCGATCAGCCGATCCACCTTCTCGAGCACGATATCAATCGGCTTCTCGGTGATAACATGCTTGCCCGCCTCGGCGGCGGCCAGGCCGTGCTCGGCGTGCAGACCCGAGGGGGTGCACACGTTGACCACCTGGATCTCATCGCGCGCCAGCATTGCGCCATAATCTTCGTAGGCGTCGCAGCCGTGCTTTTCGGCGACCTCACGCGCGCGCTCCGGGCGAATGTCGCAGACCGCGACCAGCTCGGCGTCGGGCAAGCCGGCGATCGTCTTGGCGTGGTGCCGGCCGATACCGCCGCACCCGATAATGGCAAACTTCACCGCATCACTCATCAACCTCGCTCCTTCCCCGCCGCCGTCCGCAGACCAGCGCGCACTCCAGGCAGGTTCGCCGGTGGGTTCGGATTTCCTCCCCTTGGGCCGCTGCGTCTCGCCCAAGGCCAAGATGCCGCCGCCAGGATCATCCCCACCAATGCCACCGAGAAATACCGTCGGGCCGACTTCACCGGAACTTCCTGGCCCACGAGGGACTGCGCTTCGCGCGAACGCACTATGCGCCACGCACTCGCCCGCAGCGCCATCGCCCTAGAAAGCTTTCAGAGCTTCCTTCACGTTGGGGAGCACCGCGGCATCTATGGAGGCGTCGTCATTGGCGACCGAAACCTCCTTGAATAAGAACCAGTTCTCGATGTGTTCCACCGCCTCGCCCGGCTCGAGCGCAGTCATGGGCCCCAGAGTTTCCACTTCGAGCATGTCGGCATTGGTGAAGGTCTCCACCGAGCAGCCGAAGTCCGGGTAAGTTGCTCCCCTCTGGTAGCGAAAAGCCTTGACGAACAGGTCGCCCTTCACGGCGTAGGCGACCCAGTTTTCCTGGTTGCCGAAGCCGATTTTCTGGGGCTTGGTCGCCGCCGGATCCTGGCGCAGGGTGACATACTTCGCGCCCCAGCGCCAGCGCGGATCGCTCATGTCGGTGTAGGTCCACTGGACGATGGGGCGGGCGGGAAGCAGCGACTCCTCATGGGAAGCGTATGCCGGCTGCGGGATGATCGCCATGCCGCCCCTGGCCATGACGCTCAGCGCCCAGGGGGCGAGTTCAACCGCCCACAGGTTCTGGTTGCGCAGCCGGTGCACCAGGACGACCTGATTCCGATCCGGCCGCATGGTGATCTCGATGGTCTTCTGGATCCCGGTGCTGCCTTCGGCGGGCTGAATCAGGGTCAGCGAGTTAGGCAGATCCTTGACTTCTATCGGGGCATTGTCGGGCCCGTAGGTGCGCGGCTTGGCCTCGGGCGCATGCCACAGGCGGTGCCCGCCATAGATGCGCCATTCGTCGCCGCCGGTCTTGCCGAGCTGATCAGCATACTCGGCGAAAACATTGTCGCCGCCGACGAAGCCGAAGCGAATGATGCGCGGGCCGACATCCCCGGTGGCGATCAGCTCGATCTGCCCGTTGGTCATGCGGTAGCAGTTGCTCCAGCCTCTGTAGTCGGTTTTCATGATCTCGACTCCTTTCTGGGCGTCTGCCGCGGCAAGCGCGACCAAGGCGAGGCATATGCCCGCACTTGCGGCGAGCCATGTTCTTCGCATAGTGTCCACCTCCCGGCGCGGGGCGATTCCACCCACGGAGGCGAATCTCCTGCGCCGCCCGGCGCAACCCGCTCGGGCGCAGGGTACTGTGGCCGAGCAGGGCAAGCGCCCCGCTGCGCCCTGATGCCAGGCGCGACGAGCTAGCCATGGCGAATTTCCGCACACGAGGGCTCAAAGCGTTATCGCCGCAGTTGCGGCCGCCGTGGAACGAATGATGCAATTGCGCCGCATTACAGAGCCGCGCACTGCGCCCTGCGCGAAATGCCAAAACCCCCCGCCCCCGCGGGCACCACCATGCAGGTAGATGGACTACACGCCATAGAGCAGCGCGAGAGCCAGTTGTGGCTGCTCGCCTTCTTCTTCATTTTCCTGCTGGCGGTGAGCGTCTTCCTTATAGACAGCACTGACGCGCTTCGTCTGCCGCGCGGCCCGCTGGAGATGGTGCTCTCGAATTATGTCACGCGGGTGGGGCTGCTGGTGGTGGTGCTGCTCATCTGCGCCTACTTCCGCGAACGCGTGAAGATGTTGCAGCGCGCCAACCGGGAGCTGCTCGACCGCGTGCGCGAGCATCAGCACCACCTGCAAGAGGAGGCGCGCCTGCTGGGCCGTTGGGGCGAAATGAGCCACGCGCTGATCACCAGCTCCAACCTGGACGACCTGCTCGACCTGGTGGTGCACACCGCCATCGAGTTCATTGATGGGGACACCGCCTCCCTGATGCTGCTGGATGACGACGGGCGCGCGCTGCGCATCGCCGCCGCCTGCGGCCTGGCGCAGGAGGTGATGCGCGAGACTCGCATCCCCATCGGCGAGGGCATCGCGGGATTCGTCGCCCAGGAGGGCGAGCCGCTGCTGCTTACCGCCGACAGCGCGCCCCCGCGCCTGCTCGCACACCTGCGCCGCAGCGACGAGATCCGCTCCGCGATCTCGGTGCCCCTGATCCTGGACGCCAAGGTCGTGGGCACGCTCAATGTCAACCGCACGCGCAATGTCGCGGATTTCAATCGCCGCGATCTGAACACCCTCTCCCTTTTTGCCACCCAGGCGGTGCTCGCCATCGAGAAAGCCCAGCTCTACGCCGCGAGCCAGCAGCAGGTCGAACGGCTGCGCCAGATGCTGGCGGAGCTCGAGCGCACGCAGGCGCAGCTCATCCAGTCCGAGAAGCTCGCCTCGCTGGGGCTGCTCGCCGGCGGCGTCGCCCACGAAATCAACAACCCGCTGATGGTCATCCTCGGCCGCGCTGAGTTGCTGCTACCGGAGGTCGAGGCCGACTCGAAGTGCGCCCGCGACCTCGACACCATCCGCCGCGAGACGACCCGCATCGCTGACATCGTGCGCAACCTGCTCAAGTTCTCGCGCGAGGGTCGCGACGGCTCGTTTCAGCCCGTGGATATCAACCGCGCGGTGGAGGCCGTCATCTCCATGACCCGCCACATCCTGACCGTGGATAACGTGCTGATCGAGACCGACCTCGACCCCGACCTGCCCTCCGTCTGCGGCAATAGCGGGCAATTGCAGCAGGTCTTCACCAACATCGTGATTAACGCGTTCCACGCCATGCCGCAAGGCGGCCGGCTCTCGATCCGCACCCAAAGCGACGACGGCAGGGTGCTCATCTCCTTCACCGACACCGGCTTCGGCATCACCCACGACAACCTGAGCAAGATCTTTGATCCCTTTTTCACCACCAAGCAGGACGGCAAAGGCACCGGCCTGGGCCTCACCGTCAGCTATGGCATCGCTCGCGCGCACCACGGCGACATCCGCGTGGAATCCGAGCCCGGCAAGGGCACCTGCTTCACGGTGCTGCTTCCGGCCCATGGCGGCTCTGTCACCGAGCGGGAATGTCCCCAGAAGGAGGCCTTAACTCATGAGCCTGAAGCGCATTCTGGTCGTTGACGACGAGCCGGAGATCCGCCAGCTCTTCACCGACATCCTCGCCCCCCGGGGTTATGAAGTGGTCGCGGCCAGCAGCGGCTGCGAGGCGGTCGCCTGCGCCAAGCAGCAGCGCTTCGACGTGATCTTTCTCGACATCAAAATGCCGGGGATGAATGGCGTCGAGACGTTCGAGGCCCTGAAGCGCATCACCCCGCAGGCCCAATACGTCATGATCACCGGCTACGCCGGGTCCCAGCTCGTGGACCAGTCGCTGGCCAGCGGCGCTCTACTGTGCCTCTCAAAACCCTTCGGCGTCGCCGACATCCTCGACCTGATCCACAGCCTGGAGCAGGGGGCGCCGGTGGCCCGCGATTAGGCGCAGCCTCTATAAGACGGGCTGTCAAGGCCTCCCGCAAGGTTCCGTTGTTTGTTCTCCCTGGCCGCGCTCAGCGGCGCGCAGCGAGCGCCCTCATTTGCAGCGAGCGTCGCGCGCCG
>Ga0315289_10001999_pt1 | contig 31647 bp, 28 predicted proteins | sample YL17G11_40_MG_FD_203452 | JGI IMG/M metagenome (GOLD analysis project Ga0315289, IMG submission 203452) | Sediment microbial communities from Yellowstone Lake, YNP, Wyoming, USA - YL17G11_40 | ecosystem: Environmental > Aquatic > Freshwater > Lake > Sediment | place: USA: Wyoming | collected... | reverse complement strand
CAATGTTCAAAGATCCCGGATCAATATCGACAAAAACGGGAACAGCGCGTTCATAAAGAAGGCAATTGGCTGAGGCCACAAAGCTGAAGGGCGAGGTGATGACCTCATCGCCCTCTTTTATTCCTGCAGCGATCACGCCGAGATGGAGTCCGCTCGTCCCCGAATTTACGGCCACAGCATATCGAATGCCAAGATACTCAGCGAACATCTCTTCAAATCGCTCAACCATCGGCCCTCGGCTGAGGTAAGGGGTGTTTAAGACATGTTTGATGAGGGCGATCTCCTTTGCCCCGATATCTGGACCAGAAAGAGGAATCTGCCTGATGAATTCCGATTTTTCATTAACCGGCTCCGCCTTCAATGCGCCGAGACGCACGGCGATCATTCCAAGGATCGCGATCAGCCCCAATCCCAAAGGAAGGCCGAACGTCCGGAAGGAATCCAGGCGGACGACAGCGATGCTCAAAATGCCGAGGAGCAAAGTCACCGAGCATAAAATCCCTACGGTCTGCTTTGTGTTCAGGCCCTTGCTGACCATGATGTCATAAATATGCCTGCGGTCTCCCGTAAAAGGGTCGGCCCTGTTTATCAGGCGGCGCGCTAAGGCCAGGCCCGTATCGAGCAGGGGAATGGACAAAACCAGCAGCGGAGCCATAAAACTTTTGTAATCAGAGGCTTTCGAGGCCAAAAGGATAGCGGTGCAGGAAAGAGCGTATCCCAGAAATAGGCTGCCCGAATCTCCCATGAAAATTTTTGAATAAGAATTTCGATTTGATAAAGCATTTTTATGCAGCCTTAAAAGCAAATGATTCAGGGGATTTCTAATATTCAAGTTATAAGGGAGAAAGCCGAGAGAGACACCCAGGACAGATAAGGCTAGAACTGAAGCCAGAAAATTACTCTGATGGATAGCCTGTATTGCCATAAACACGGCTGCAATGGCGGAAATTCCTGCGGCGAGTCCGTCCATTCCGTCTAGGAGATTCAAAGCATTTGCGCCGCCGACCAAATAAAATATTCCGAGCAGTGATCCTACCAAAGTAACCGGAAAGGTTTTCAGTTTAATGTCCAGGGATACCGCCAGCAGCGCGCCGATGATTTCGATAAGAAACTTTTCAAGCGGCGATATTTTATGGATGTCATCAAAAAGACCGGCAATAAAGAAAAAGGAAGCGCCAAAAAAAATCCCGATGACGGCATAAACATGACTTGAGATAAGGCCGGATAACCAGGCAATGGCGATCGCTATGAGAAAACTCAAAAACATAGCAACGCCGCCGGTTCTGGGGATGGGGAGAGTGTGAATGGTCAAGTTTCCGGGATTGTCCACAATGCCGCGACGGAACCCGAGACTGCCGGCAAAAGGCATCAGCATCAAGGTGCTTACAGTTGAAATAGAGAAGATGATAATATAGAGAAGCATTGGCCCTCTCCCCATTCTTTGGATAGTTTAGGGGCCTTCTGAAGGTGCATTCCTTGCCCGCCTGTCGTGACCATTTTAACCACTCCGATGCCAAAAAGCCATTTTTTTTCTAAACTGCAAAAAAACGGCTTCACCATTTGACCTCCAAACGACGATCGCGACGCGGTTCATGTCAAACCACGGCCTCCGCGGCCGGCGCCAGCGCCGCCCGCGTACCAAAATAGACCTCATGCGGCGTCCGGTATCCCAGCGCCTCGTGCGGCCGCTCCTCGTTGTAAAAATGAAAATAGTCGGAAAGATGCGTCCGTGCCTCCGGGACCGTCAGGTAGTCATGAAGATAAACTTTCTCATACTTGACCGAGCACCAGAGCCGTTCGACGAAGATGTTATCGTCCACCCGGCCGCGTCCGTCCATGCTCACCTTGATCCCTTCGCCGAGAAGATGCCCGGTGAACTCGACGCTCGTGAACTGCGCCCCCTGGTCCGTGTTGAAGATCTCAGGACGCGAGATCAGAAGCGCTCTCCGCAGCGCGTCCGAGCAGAAGCCCGTGTCCAGCGTGGTCGAGAGCTCCCAGCTCATGGTCTGAACAACACTAGAGTTGACAGGTGTCAGATACCCCATTAAATTTCTTGTCCAAATTCTTTTGCCTCGCAAGTTCCATCCCGGCGATGAACGTCTCGATCGGTGTCTGTCCCTGGCAGCGTTTCCCTTGATGCGTGCGTTTATTATTATAGGTCGCCAACCACTCGTCAAGGTCCTTCTGAAGGTCCTCAACATCTCGATAAATCTTTTTGCGAAAAGCAACTTTATAGAACTCATTCAACGCCGTCTTGTGGAAGGACTCGCAGATCCCATTTTACTGGGGCCTCCGGGCTCGGGTCTTTGTGTGCTCGATCTCATGATATTGAAGGAAGATCTCATAGGGATGCTTGTCCAGGCCCCGCAATATTCGGTTCCTCTATCCGTCAAAATCCTCAGGACCGACACACCATGATCATCGAAGAAGGGCAGAACACGATCATTGAGAAGATCAGCTGCTGTCACAGGAACCTTGGCCGTATAAATCTTGGCAAAGGCTAGGCTGAAGTAGGTGTCCAGGGCTGTTTGCTGATAGATCCTTCCGACGCCCTTGAGATAGCCCACATAATAGGTGTCTTGGGCTAAAAGATATCCCGGATGCTCGGTTTCGATCTCTTCCAGGCTCTCTTCCCGTTCCCGCCTCAGAATCTCCAGTGCCCGGAGCTGTTCTTCGGTATAGACGATACCCTCTTTGGCTGCTTTTTCCTCTAAAGCTTTCAATCTCTTCTTGAAAGTCTCGAGATTATGCCGTTGCCAGATCGATCGTACCCCTCCCCCCGATACCAAAATCCCCTTCTTCCTCAGCTCATTGGAGACTCGCGTTTGGCCATAAGCTGGATACTCGATGGCCATCTGAACTACGGCGTCCTCTATTTCAGGAGCTACCCGATTCTTCAGACAGGGTTTCCGCGGGCTCTTCTCCTTAAGACCTTCGAGCCTATGCTCTTCGTAGGCCTGCTTAACATCATAAAAGTGCTGACGGGAACAGCCGTTGATTCGGCAGGCTTCAGAGATGTTCTTTAGAAACTCAGCCAGCTCTAGAAGAGAGAGCTTTTTTCTGATAAGCTTGCCTTGGGTGGTTATTGATTCCTCCTTTCTTATAACCCTTGTCTTATGATCCTTGATCATTTTTGGAGGTAATTTGACCACCTATCTTCCCCTAGTGTCAACTCAAGTTAATCCTTGAGCTTCCTATGATATACCGCGCACGATCCATGGCCCCAGCACATTAGCTAAGGCAAGTGGCAGCCGCCGCCATAATGCCACGGCAAGCCGATATTTAGAGCTGTGGGGATCGAAATCTGGCATTTTATTGCCCTCTGCCAGCCAATACAGGTAATACAACTGCTTGTCTTGTGCTCCCCACTGCTTCTTGAAGAAATAATTTCCAGAACCTACCGTAGAGCGGCCGAAATGAAACTCCTGGCAATCTCGCTCGCAGGCCCGCCTGACGGCTTCCCAGTAAAGCAAGTTGTTAGGGCAATAGGCAAAATACTCACGTAATGAAGATGCCCAGGGAACTTCCACCGTATTTTTAAAATATATGGATATGCCAGCTCCTACAGGCTTCTCTCCATGGCGCACCAATAATATCTCGCTGGTATTGGGAAAAGCCTCGAGGAAGTTTCGGAAGAAAGCTAACGGGTAGGCCGGCGTGCCCAGATCCCGCATGTTTTTTGACCAAACTTGGTAAAAATCCGCTAACTTCTGCAAATCACCAGCCTCAAACGTCAGCCCCGATTTTTGGGCCTTGCGTACCTGGTTGCGCACCTTGCTATCCAGTCTTTGCCATACCATCTCCGCGTTGACACTCAGCGGAAGCACCAGGTTGACCTTGTGGGTTTGGACGGGTAAGCTTAGGCTGCCGGAGTAGCGCTGACGCAACTCTATATATTGAACGCCCTCCTGCCGAGCAAGGCGCACTGCCTCTTGCCAAAGCGCCCACTCCGCGTCTTTGTCGTCCGAGCAAATTCCTCCATAATCTACAAAGGGTAACGACACCAGGAAGCGGCCAAACAGCCAGCTATGGACGATAAAAAGCGGCAAAATACCACATATGTCTGCATCCTGCCAGGCTGTCAGGTAATATGGCGAATGACCGAAGGTTCGAGCTACAACATGTTGGTAGGCCCATTGATGGAAAAAGCTAGCTTGTTCACTTTGGCTTATATAGCTGTCCCATCTTTCACAGTCTCTCTTGCAAAGCCGGATGTCCATGCCTGTTTATAGTTTACTATCCGCCACGATCACCGATGGAGCTAAACACCACCGTCGCCCCGATAACAACCAAAAAATATCAAAACCGATATTCGCTAGGTGATGAAACCACCCTCTAGCAAAACTGTGGTTGGACCATGGGGCCATGCGAGAGTTGAAAGCATGCGTAGGCGTAAAACCTGCTCGTCTCAGGATCCATTCCAAGGTGCGGTGGTCAAAGAGAACCAGGTGGTTCTTTACAAAAAACGGATTATCGTAAAAAAATGGCTTTGAACAGGATGCACAGCTCGCGATACCTTTTGCCAGCAGCGGGTATAGAGACTACGATTGAGTGTTCGCACGATTATGAAACCGCCCTTGCGCAACAGCCGGTTCATCTTGATTAAAGAATTCTTTTTGAAGATAAAATATTTGAATAATTTTTTATTATTCTATCTGTAACTATATTTTCAGTTAGTCCATCATTAATAAGAACATCACGACCATTAGATCTTTCATTTCTATTTATGATTTCCAAAACAGCCCTTGATAAATCTTCAGGAGTTCTAACAGAAATTATAGAATTGTTCACATTTTTTAATCTTTCTGCAATATCACCAACATCATTTGAAACAATTGGCAAGTTACATGCCATTGCTTCCTTCATAATTGTGGGACTTCCTTCATTATCGCTACATACCAATAAACAATCAGCAGCATTCATATAAACAGGAAGCAAATTATTATCTATAAAACCATCTAATTCAAGTAAATTATATAGATTATTATTATTTAATTTATTTACTACTTCCATTGCAATATCTAGCCTTTTAATTTTTCTCTTACTAGAACAGAAAAGAATATACTTTTTATTAAAATCTAAGGATAATTTTTTTCTGCATTCATATTTGTCCATGGGCTTGAATAATGATACATCTATTCCGGTTGGAATAATCTCAACCTTATCCTTAAACCACCATAAACTTTCTTTTAATTTTTTAGAAACACAAATAATTGATTTTGCTCTTAATGCAGATATTTGAGAAAGGAATCTGCCTATAATATCCCTAAAAAAGCCATCAAGTGGCGTTTTATTTAAATCACTACCATGAAATGTAATAACTAAAGGAATAAAACTTGTATACGCTGCAAAAAATGATGTCATTGTTCCATAATGTGCATGGATTATGTTTGGTTTAAATTTATTAATTTTTTTTCTTAATCTTAAAAAATCTCTTAATATTTTTATTGGATTTGTTCTTGAAATTAAATAAAACCTTTCTATATCAATAAATTCCTTTTCTAATGATTCTATTAATTTTCTAATAAAAACATCTTCACCGTGAATGATAGCTAGAACTTTAATCTTTCTTTTATGCATATTAATAATCTTCAAATTAACTTAATGTACTCTTCTTTGCCGATACCAGCTCTTGATCCTCGGGCTCTGCCAGATCTTTCCGCCGCCTCGGATGATCCGGAGGTTATGATCGTCATCTTGGTTGCACACTAATTCCTCGTCGAAGTAGCCGAACCGCTCGAAGACCTCTTTGCACCAGCACCCGTAGGTGACCGTGTCCACTGGTCCTTCGTAGTCGATGCTATGGAAGCGAGCGCCGCCGACCGAGAACGGCGAATGATAGGCCGCAGCAACGGCGCGTTCCAGGTAAGCTACTGGCTTTGTCCGCGCGGGTCCACCCACGTTGTCGGCGCCGCTACTTGTGAGTGTCTCCACGCACCTCACGACGTAATCCGGAGGGTACTCCGTGTGGGCTATCCATGCGGATGATGATCTCGCCGCGGGCTGCTCTAATCGTGGCATTAAGGCTTGTCGAAACAATCAATCCCGGATTATCTATCACCCTCATGGCGGGACCACTGGGGGCGGCAGAGGACAGAGGGCGTAGAAGCGGGGACTGCGAGACCACGGACCAAGGGACCACTGACCGCGGCAATCCTTTTGATGATTTCACGCGTGCCGTCTTCGGATATGCCGTCAGCCACCACCACCTCAAATCCCCCCTCGGATTGCTCTTGGCTCAAGACGGCCTTGAGGCAGGCTTCGATGTACGCCGCCTCGTTGCGGCAGGGAATCAAGCAGGTAACCCGCGGCTTTCTCTCGTCCTGGGTTCGTGGACTCATCTGGCTGGCTTCCCGACGGACTTCCGCAGTGTAAATTCGATCTGATCGACCAGCGGCGCACCGGGCCGCCAGCCCAGGGCCGACGCTGCTTTCGCCTCCGCACCGCACTCGCAAAAGAGGTAAGCAGCCTGCCGCGCAGAAATCCGTGGACCTCGTTTGAGTATCGCATGGGCGACACGAGTTCCCCAGGCAAGCGTCTTGCCGAGCGACGGGCGCAAGTAAAACACTCTTAATCCACACTGCTGTTTGAGTAATGCGGCGACTTGCCGGGCCAGCAGAATGTCAGGGTGAGTCAAGTTTAGCTGGGCACCCGACCGAAAACCGTCAGGCACGATGAAACCGACGATTGCCTGGACCACGTCGTCAATGTGGACGAGTCGCATACGCTTCCGAAGGCCACCAAGACAGACCAGGTAGCGGCCGACGCGACTGCCAAGCTGGCGTGGCAATTCGGCGTTCCCACCGAAAATCTGCGAAGGGCGTAAAATCATCCAGCGGGATTTTCTTTGAGCAATCTCTTCCGCAACGATTCGCTCGGCGAGCGCTTTGCCTTCAGCGTATGCACTGCGTTCTTCCGGCATTTTTTCCAAAGCCGTGCTTTCTGTAAGGAAGTCGTTTCGCCTCAGACCGCAGTAGTTAAAGACCGCCATGGAGCTGACATAGATGTTCCGGCTAGTCCCCAGTTCGCGCGCAACCTGGACTACGTTGCGAGTGGCTTCGACGCAGCTTTGAACCACGAAATCCCGCGAGCCTTTCATACCCGCCGCCAAGTGAATTACTGCTTCCGTGCCCGCCACAAGCCGACGGACATCGTCCAATTGCCGGGCGTCGCCATACACCACCTCCACATCTTCACCAACCGGCGGGACAGCGCGGCTTTGCCAGCGAGTGAGCAGGCGCACAGCATACCCCCGCCGCCGGAGTTCCGCGACCACACGACTGCCCACATGCCCAGTGCCACCCGTGACAGCGACCCCCCTTGGTCGCGCCGCCGCAGGCACCGCGTTGCAAGCACGAGGAAACGATAGCTTCCACACTCCAGGCGACCTGATGATCTCGTCTTCAACCCGGGCGACCTCCAACACCAAGTCACGTGGGATCGGCAGTCCTTCCGCGGATTTCGGACACGTGTAGAACCGCTCGATTAGAGCTTTAAGGCCCGAGTAAGGCATCAAGCGCTTCTGCAGGACCTTCAATGCTGTCCCTCCGGTTTGTTGAATGGCCCGTAGTCCCCTAAAAGCAGGTCGAAGTAGTCGCATGACCGAGCCGAATCTGCCCGATGCGTTTTCTAATGCGATTTGGAATGAATCGAAGTCGATGAGTATTCGCCCTTGCTCACCATGAACCACCAGTGCAACCTGGGACGGCGCGACGGCGAGCGACACATTCACGAAAGCCGAGCAAGTCGCTCCGTTAATCAGCAGATCAAGGTTATCCGTGATCCCTTGCGGGAGGTAGCCGGTGTGTCGGGGCACAATGTTCACCCCACGCACTGGTCCGGTGAATTGCAGCGCAAGGTAGAGGGGGTGCGTAAAGAAATTATGCAACGGACCCGCCGGCAACTCAAAGAGCCACGGCGGGGCCTTGGGCTCTTCAAACCGAGCGCGGTCGAGCCGAGTCTGGTACAGGCACTCGACGCACACGATGCGCCCGATCCGGCCTTGGGCAATCCACTCCCGGGCTAGGCACATCTGCTCGGTGAAGAAGAGGCTGTAGTCGGGCACCAGCCGTGCGCCGCGAGCGGCGGCGAGCTGGTATAGCTCCTCAGTCGCCCTGTAGGAATAGGCGACCGGCTTCTCAACCATCACGTCGAGGCTGTGCTCGATGGCTTGCCGTGCCAGAGATTCATGCGAATCCGGCGGAGTGGTGATATGCACTGCATCCACTGCTCCCGCCGTGAAAAGGTTCGGCAGCGAATCATACACCCGCGAAACGTTCCACCTTTTTGCGAAAGCTTCCGCAGCGGCACGATTGGTGTCCACAACCGCCGCCAGTCGAGTCGCCGAACAACCCGCAAGGTGGCGCGCGTGATGATGGGCCACAATGCCGCTGCCGACAATGGCCACAGACGTGATCGGACGCTCAGTGGTCTCAGAAGATATGGACGCTTCCCGGTTCATTATTGGTAATACCCATTGCACGGTATTCTCCTTGATCACTACCAGCCCCCAAAAGCTTTTCACTCCTTCTTGAATGAGCCATGCCGAGGTCTCCTAGCGCGCTCGGTGTCGCTTTAAATCCATGGTGAGGTATTTTAGAATTCTATCCGTTATGTCTTCCAGCGGTTCACCGCGGTCAAAAATTCTACCAAAGACGTCAACGCCCACCTACTTGGCGACCGAGTAGCGATCCTGAGTATCAACCATATACTTGAGGACACGCTCTGTCAGGCCCAAAGTCTCCGCAGGGAAAGCTCTGGATACACAACCGCTCATTTCCTTCCTTCCCATTCTCTCACTGACGTCCATTCGAAATCCATCAACAAGCTTCGCAATTTCCGCTCGACCTTATCCCGGTTTAGCCCTTGGCCCATACGGACAAAACGAGTTTTCCAAGTTTCGCCAAGGAGTGGATGGGATAATTCTTCAGTATCTAATTCATAGGGGTGCAGATAGAAGACCGCTGGTTGGCCTTTTCGGTTGATGGCTTGGATAGTTCTCTTGATAAAAGCATAGGGAAGCAGCCGGAAGTACCCTCCTCCCCCGACTGGAAAATTCTGCCCCATCATTCTGATCGTCGAGATGGGCAACTCATGCAAGTCACCAGCTACCGTATGGATATTGTGAGGAAAACTCTCTTGCCCTGGAAAGCCGTATAGCTTGCGTCGAATAGCGAAAATGCTGGAGTCATACTCAATCCCTAATTCCGCCAAGATTTCTAGTGCCCACACTGACTTGGATGTAATGGAAAAATAAGGCGCTCGATAGCCACGCACTTTCTGGCCAGCGATATTCTCCAGCGACTCGATGGATCGGCGAACATCGGCCCGGAATCGCCCTGGGGTAAGCCGATAGACCAGTTCGTGGCCATAGCCATGAGTGGCGACTTCGTGTCCGGCAGTTTGTATCTCCTGCACGAGATTAGGAAAGGATTCAGTTACGGTTCCCAGCAAAAAGCATGTAGCATGGATATTGTATTCTGCAAGAAGGGCAAGTAAGTGACGAGTATTAGTTATCACGCGTTCCGTAGGTGGCACTGGACCATGATCGTGCTGATCCAGAATATCTAACGACGACTGGTACCAATCTTCAATATCCAAGGTGAGGATGTTGCACACGCTCACGGGATACCTCGTACGATATGAGGGCCAAGCCGGTTCGCCAGCCACAACGGAAGCCTTGACCACGCAGATACCAGGGTCTTGTACTTGGAGCTATTTGAGTCCAGGTCAGGCAATTCTCCACCCTCCGGTAAGATGAACTGGTAATGCAACTGCTGATCCTGCCCACCCCAGCGGCTCTTGAAGGTATACGCCCCTGATCCCTTGGACGAACGGCCAAAGTGGAAGGACTTGCATCCTCGCTCGCATCCACGATGAACCGCCTCCCAATATAGTAAGTTATTATGGCACTGATCCCTATAGGCTCGTAGCGAGCACGGCCACGGAATCTCTATCATATCGCGAAAGTACGTGGCTATCGCTCCAGCTATTGGCTTTCCCCCACTTCTTACTACAAAGACTTCCGAACAATCGAAAGTCGCCCGGAAAGCCTGAAAGAAGGAACGAGGATAGACCGGCGTTCCCATATCTCGCCAACACTGGGAGAATACTCTGTAGAAATCCCCTAGCAACTCTAGACCGCCGACCTCAAATGTCAACCCTGCCTTCTGCGCTTTACGCACCCGGTTACGGATCTCTGGCGGGAAGTTGTGCCAAGCCGTTTCAGAATCCCCAGGGAGAGGCAATATCACATTAACTTTGTTGGTTCTTGTGGGCAGGTTCGGAAGCGTCATGTACTGATGCCGCAATTCTACGCTTTCTGCCCGTGTTTCACGCAGCAAGCGTGCAGCTGCCTCTAACAAGAGAACAGTGCTTTCCAAATCGTCGGAACAGATGCCACCATAATCCACAAAGGGCAACGAGACCAGGAACCGTCCGAAAAAAAAGCTGTTGACTGAGAAAAGGGGCAAGATGGCCCTTAGCTCGCCATCTTTAACCGCGCCAAGTTAGATTGGCCGGTGCCCGAAAGTTTGTTCCACTACCAGCCGAAATTTATATTTGTGGAACTGGCTGACCGTATCGCTCTGGTGTACAAAAGCATCCCACTCTTCGGACTGCCCGGCTTCATACTGGATAATCTCAACGCTCATGCTCGACCCGTCTCCCTCGCATGAGTAGGTTTGCGGCCAACTCGTTCGCCGGAGAGCCTCCAAAGCGTTTGGAAACCCCAGTCCGACAACTTGCGCACAACCTGGACGCCGGCTGGGTAACGCTTCCAGTAAGTGAGATGGCTGGGATACACTCTGAGGATCTCATATCCTGCTGCCGCCAGCATCCGGCACATGGTTCCAACACTAAAGTGGAGGATATGGTCCTTCTCAAAAAAAGGATTGCCATCCCAAGTACTGCTGCGCGTGATTCTCTGCCAGGCGCGCGCATAGCCAATGCGGGTCAAAACGCGCACAGCGATCACTCCACCTGGGCGGAGCATGCGATACATCTCTCGTAAATCGATCAGGGGCGCCGGGCAGTAATATAAAACATCCATACAGGTCACCACATCAAATGCTCCTTCAGGGAAAGAGGCCTCTTGCACTGCGCCTGGAAAAACACTTATTCCCAGTTCCTGGCTCACCAAAGAAGCCAAAGGCTTGGAGATTTCAACTCCTTGAACTATGTACCCCTGTTCTTGGGCCACCCTTGCCAGGAAACCATGTCCACAACCGACGTCCAGCAAAACCCCCAAGGGCACCAATCTCTGAAGATGTCGAATATCCCAATCCAAGTTAGGCAATTTGTTTTTGTACCAACGGGCCAGCTCCGACCGATCAGTTTTTGTAAAAGTTTGAAAGTATCCCTCCAGGTCGCCAGCAGACCTGCAGGGATTTACATAGACCAGAATGCATTCATTGCACCTGACTGCTGCCAACCGAGTGTCTTGGTAACTAAATTCGCCCAATTTGGAGCTTGAGGCTCGTCCACATAGAGGGCAGGTGGCTATTGTCTCTGTCTTGGGCATGACTCTTTTCCTGATTTATTCATCCTGTGATCTTGTGTCTCGCTGCCCTCTGTTGTAATGTGGCGAAACACCACCAGGTACTCGAGAGCAACTCTTTCCCGCGAAAGGTGTCTCAACGCATATTCGCGTCCGGCTTGTCCCAGTTGCGTTCGCAATACGGGCTCATTTTTCAGTCTCAGAATTGCCTGCGCCATGCGTTCGGGCTGTTGGGCGCCGACCCAAATACCCGCTCCAGCGTTCTCAATCAGGTTTCGCATCTCTCCATCACATCCCAGTACAATTGGCTTGCCGGCCGCCATGTAGTCAAAAAGCTTGGATTGCAAGTTCCGCCTATTGATCGGGATGTCTTCGCTGTGGGTCACACAGATATCCGTTGCCGTCAGGATACGCGCCACCCTAGCGCGGGGATGGGTAGGTAAAAACTGCACATTGGACAACCTCCATTCTCTACCTAAATCCACTAATTTGCTTTTCTCTTTACCATCGCCAACAAACAAAAAACAGATGCCCGGCTGATCAAGCAACATTCGTGCTGCTACCAACACCGTTTCCAGGTGATGCTGGAATCCATGTGTGCCTGTGTAGCCAACTACAAAAGCATCTTCCAATCCTAATTCTACTCGCACCGCAGTTCGTGCTTGCGGGTTGGCCCCAAATAGATTTACATCTGTCCCGTTTGGCAACACCGTGATTTTTTCATGCGGCACTCCCTGGCTTTGCAGGTAGGCCACAAAACCAGGCGACACCGCTACAAGACACGCCGCCCTGCAATACACGGTATGTTCGATCCACCTGGCAAGGGCGATCAAGAATTTCCCTTTCAACTGCCCGGTCTGGATTGGTTCATCGGGCCACAGGTCACGCACTTCAAAAACAAAAGGGCGTCTCTTTATTGTCGAGATCGCAACACCAGCCAACGCTATTTCCAGTGGAGGAGAGCTGCATACGATCACATCACAAGCCCCGCTCCCCACTGCACGCAGGAACGCAGAGGCTGCGAAGCTGATATGACACGCTATACGTCTCAGGAAATGCGATGTAGAAGCCGGCCACAGCCAAGTCCGCAACACTCGGATGCCATCCAGTTCTTCTGTTTGCACCAGTTTGCCCCGATACTGAGGCTGCACAATGCCGGTGGGGTAGTGTGGAAAGCCTGTTATAACCGTGACCTGGTGTCCCATCCTCACCAATTCCCGGCCTACTTCATGCACCTTGGTGGCGGAGGGTTCAATCTCTGGAGGGAAATACTGATTGATGTACAAGATGCGCACAATTATTGCCCTATGTCTTCAGCCGTGGCTGCCAGCATTTGATCTCGATGCCTCTCTAAAGGAAAGTGGGCTAGAATCCTTTGTTGGGCCGCTGATCTCGGTCAGAATGCCATGCCCATTCGATTTGAGCGGCCAACGCCTCTGGGAATGATACTTGGAAAAACTGAATTTGTGAACTGATCGAGCTGATTTAAGTTTTTTTATTATAGGGTCTAATGAAAAAGTCATCATTGTTTTTCACAACCGATGACTTTCCCTCATATATCTATAATAAAATCAAGATATTACGGAAAGTTATTGTATTTTTCAGTAGACCCGATGTATCCAACTTTTTTATTAGGAGTAATCATTCCAAAGCGACCCTTTTCGTTAGAATCTAAATTGTATTATTTATTTGTTGCCTGCAAAGGCATCCGAAATAATTGATAAGGCACATTCTGCACGCTTTGCCCAAGTGTTTTTACGTGCTAACATAATTCTTTTTTCACGAAGATTTTCCTCTCTTTCGGCCAAAGATTCAACTACCGCATGTTCAAATTCGGAATAGTTTCGGCCAATTCTAACTACCTCGCTATATTGCTCAACTTCTGATAATGCCGTAGATACGACGGGCTTACCTGTTGCCAAGTATTCGTGCAGCTTTAGTGGATATGCTTTCTCTGTCTGCTTATCTATCACTAGGGGAATCAGGCAGACATCGAAGTTATGAACGTACCGAGGAACAACTTGATAATCCACCCCTCCACAGAAGTGGACATTTGCGCGGATAGAGACATTTAGGAAGTCCTTCCGAATTCGCAAGAAAGGTCGGCCAGTAAAGCGACCTAACATGACAATAGACCATTCAGGATGAGCACGAGATAGATATCCAATGAGCCCATAATCTATTTTTTCATTAATTGTCCCGGCAAAACCAACAATCGGCCTCGGAATGTCGCGCATTTTGTTAGGGATTTCAAAATCACGTAATGGCGTGTAAAAATGTTCGAATTCCACTCCATTGGGTAGAAAATATGTGTGGTCATTAATCTTTTTTCGGCTTTGCAAAAGAGATCTTGAAGTTACAAAAACTACATCCGCTTTTTGTAATAAAAGCCTTTCGAATTCGCAAATCATACTCACTTTTGCCGGATGTCCCCTCACGTTGGCATACTCACTATATTCATCATAACATTCATAAATCAAAAGACGCCCCTGAAACAACTCTGCCCAGTATAATTGATATGGATGAAAAACCCAACTTATCAGCTCCCCAAAGCGAAATCTTAAATATACAAGCGCTTGGGTAACAGTCCGCTTAAGAAGAATTTTGTTCATTTTTGTCACAAAGGGAAACTTGCGGGCCACACTATCATGAAGCAAGACAAAAGGAGTAAGTAAGAAAATATTGGTCTCAATTTGACGAAGCCGCCTTTTGCCTCGCAACCATTCTAGATATTTGCGAGTATGAAGCAGAGGAGAAGAAAAAGGACAAATGGGCCTTTCTACGCAGAGCACCCGCCCGCGATATGGATGTCGTTCTAGTGCTTTTGCTAATGCAATGATCATCCTCTGTCTTGTGTTGACTTCCCAATCTCCGGTGGGAAGGAACATCACGATATCGAAAGAACTATTCTGCTTCATTTCCGTCATTTCTTCGGCAATAGAGAAGACTTATATTTGACAAAAAAAATCATTCCTATTCTTTTTCAGCAACGACTAAGATGTTATCGCCGAGAAATGATAGTTGAGTAAGACGCAGAAGTGTCGCTAAGAACCAGTGAATTCCTTTTTTCCATTGAGCTTGATTCGAAGGCCCATGTGCATATGAATAATGGATATCTTTTACTCTCAGGCCCGCAACATCTACCAAGTGCCTTAATTCATCAGCAGAATAGAGCCTTGTATGAAGTTGAAAAAACGGGCGATTATCTTGCCAGATAATTGGTTTTGGATCAATATAATATCGATCAAGGTCCATAAATATTGGATTTTTTCCTCGAAGAAGCCAGAGTGCGTTTTTAAGAGTACAAATATTGGGTGTTGTTAGAATAAGCCGTCCTCCTTTTTTCATAACACGATGAATTTCCTGCAATGGAATTAGGGGAGAGTAGTTAAGGTGTTCAAGAACTTCAGAAAAAAGGACGAGATCAAACCATTCGTCTTTAAACGGCAAAGAATCAACCTCAATGTTATGCTTTTGAAAAACTATATTATATTTGCGAATATGGTCTTCATAGGGCTTGGAAAAAAGATCGGTTGTAAAGACTTTATAACCCAATTTAGCAAGAGCTATACTCATAATGCCGGAGCCACAACCTATATCTAGAATCCTTGCCGGTAATAGTTTGGGAATTCGCATAAGTATATCGACAAATCTGCTGTGTGAGCGGGGGAAATAATCAAGATAAAGGCAATCATCCATCTTAAATTCAGCGCGGATCTCTTTAAGCATTCTGGAAATTGCGGTCCGTGACACTTCCCTATTCATCCTTTTTTTAATGTAATGTGAACCAAGTTTACCAGTGCTGGTACCGCAATATGCGAAATATTGGCCGAGTAAGAACATATGCCTTAAGCAGCACATATTGTACTAGCCTGTTGTTCAGTACAGATTTAATTAGTGTTCGAAGAACGCGGTGGAAGCGAATAGGGATTTTTCGCAGTACCTTGAAGATCCAGACGAGATATGGAAAAAATTGATTGAGAAAAGCAAGCTGGGTTTGCGTCATGGACTTTAAGTTTAATACGCTTTCCCAAAGGTAGTCTGGTGCTTCTTTATCCGTCAACAGTCCGTTTTGGCTGCAGATATCATAGATCACTGTATTGCGGTACGGATAGAAGACCGTAGATTGGGCTGCTCCTGTCTCACAATCAGCATTAAGACTTATCGTCTCAAAAACGTTATGCCAGTTTTCGAAAGGCAAGCCAATCATATTGTAGGAAGATGTCGGAAGACCAGCTTCTTTGCATAGCCGGAAAGCACGAAGGATTTGGTGACGAGTCAGGCTCCGATTTAGGACTCTGCTCATGATATATTCATTGCCACTTTCAATCCCCATACGAACTTGAGAACAGCCGGCAACTTTCAAGAGTCGCGCTACCTCTTCATTCATTAAATTCGGCCTCATATTACAAGTAAAAGGCAAGCCTATCTGCGAAGCATACTTACTTGTGAACTCAAGGAACCAATCTTGGCGAAGGGGAAGGATGTCATCATCGAACTCTATATGTTTAATGAAACGGAATCTGCCCAGGGCTTGGCCTATTTCTTGAATTAGGTTATCAACGCTTCTAAAACGAACATATTGTTTCCCCGTGGATGAGTATAATTGGGCGAGGGCATGATTGCAGCAGTAGGAACATGCATAAGGGCAACCGCGCGAAGCCATGAAGACTGCGGCTTTTCCTGAATAATAGAGTCTCTCGAAATCAAAAATTTCTCTATCGGGGAAAGGCAAAGTATCAAGATTTTCCGTAAGTGGACGCAACGGATTTCTAAGAATGCTTCCATCGGATTTTTTGATCCAAAGGTTAGCGATGTCATCAATGCTCCTGCCTTGATCAAGACGGTTCACGAGCTCGACAAGGGCTTCTTCGCCTTCGCCTCGGCAAATAATATCCAGGCCGTCCGTTGCAATGGCTTCTTGGGGATTTAAAGTTGGGTGAATCCCTCCGCAAACCGTTAACAAGTTCGCATCCGCTTCTTTCAACCATTTTAGCCATCTCTTGACGAATAGAAATTGGTTGGTAGTAGCAGAAATTGCTACCAAGTCTGGTTTTGTTTTAAAGACACGTTGCAACAACTCTGTCCTGGTCGGAGCCTGATGCACTAGGTGTATAAGCGAGACCGAATGTCCGGCCATTTTAAGGACGGCAGAAAGATAACCAATACCGTGGTAATAAGAACCGTAATAGTACGTTCTCAATATGTCTGGATATATAAATAAGACTCGCAATGTATCTTTCCGATTAAAACGCTAATTGCTTTTCGGAATTCTCCTAAATTCTCGAATCGAGCTTGTTCATGATCATTTCCCATACTTCTTTAACGCGAACATCCCATGAATTCTCTCTTGCTCGAGCTAATCTGCGTTCTGCTAATGTCGGAGGTTCCTTTAATGCTTGTTCAACTTTTTTAGAAAAATCCTCCTCGCTGTTTGCAATGTATACTACATCAGCAAAGTCCATAACGCCTGGAATACGAGTAGTAACAATCGGCTTACCTGAAGCTAAATAATCGAAGAGTTTAATAGGGCTGTTTTCTACGCCAGTATTCTTATAGGGTATTATACAGACATCAAAAGCTCTTATCAGTTGCGGTATGTTAAAATATGATCTGCTACCCAAGAAATATACGTTAGGCAGCTTTTTCAAATCCTTAATCAAGGATTTATCACTCAAGGGACTAACAAATACTAATGACCATTCAGGATGAGTTGTGGCGAGGCTATGTAACAATCGGTAATCTATTCGCCAACTCATGTTGCCAACGAAACCTATAATTGGCTTTATAGTTATTCCATATCTAGAGAAATCAAACTTTTCGGAATTGCTTTCAAAGAGATCGCAATCCACAGCATTTGGCGAAAGATATGTATTGGGGTTTATTCTTTGCTTCTCTTCACAATGTGATTTTGTTTGCGTTAAGATTAGGTCAGCTTTTGACGCGATGGCGATATCTCTTTTTCGTACTTCTTCCAAGAACTTGCGGTCCCATCCTTCATACAGGGCAAACTTCTCTGTACAATCATAACAGACAAACGATTCGCTGAATCTGCCTACAAATTCGCCCCCAAAAGGATGACTTAACCACAAGATTAAGAACGAGGAGCGAGTTTCTTTTCTGCTCAATTTCCTTTTTAATAAAAGCTTCGTAAGCCGTGTAAGCAACCATTCATTGAATAAAGAAATTTTGTTGTAACAAAAGATAGGTAATATAGAAATGGGAGTAACGACCTTTATCCCATCTATCTTCGAGATTAGCCCCCTCTTAAGCACGCGCCGCCAACGAATAGAAGCATCCGCATCTGCTTGGCCTATAAGGAACCGCAGAAAAGATGTCATGGATAAAGGTAGTTCTACATAAATGACCTGATTTACTTCGGGCATTTTGGCTAAGCGATATGCAAACTGCTGTCGACGACGCCATGTGTTATCCCAGCGATCACCGAGAAAAATAAAGTTTGTCTTGATCTTCGGCCTGGTTTCGTTTCTCATCGCGCAACGGATTTCAGATAATACCCCAATTTCTGTCCTACCTTTTCCCAACTAAATTCTTGTCTTACCCGCCGCCAGCCATTCTCGCCCAGCCGACGCGCCAGCTCGCGGTCAGTCAGGAGATGAATAATAGCTTCAGCTATTTCATCAATATTCTGCGGGTCCACTAATAGCCCTGTTTCCCCATCAATTATTGCGTCTGCCGTCCCCCCGACTTGGCCGCCAATGACAGGTTTGCCACAAGCATTCGCTTCCACGAAGACAATGCCAAATCCCTCATAGTCTCTATGCTCATCTAGTTCAAGAGAGGGCAGTACAAAAGCATCTGATGCGCAATAGAGAGAGGGCAGCAAGTCATCCTTTACATACCCCAGGAAACGTACGTAGGTCTTCAATCCGAGATCATCGCGCAATGCTTCCCATTGATCTCGTTTCTCTCCATCCCCTGCAATCAGATAAAGAACGTCCGCAACTTGTTTGATCACCCGTGGCAGCGCGCGTAACACACCATCGACGTTCTTTCTTGCTACCAACCGGGCTGTGGTGAGCAGCACCCGATGACCTTCCAACCCGTATTGCTGTCGTACTGAGGCAGCATCTGCGCCGGGGTGAAAGCGTGTTGTATCCACACCAGGGTTAAGCACTTTCACAGACCCGCGGCAGCCTGCCTTGCGGATGCGCCCGACAGTGAAACGACTGTTGCCGAGCGCTAGAGCGGCATTGCCGAGCAGCCAACGTGTCACCAGTTTGTCTGTTCTTGTACTGATGCTATAACTAAGGTCATTGCCGTGAGATAGGATAACATATGGGAGCCCCGCTAAACGGTTTAATAAAATTACTCCGAGAGCATGGGTCGTAAAGAAGTGACCGACAAAAACAACATCGTAATGGTTGCGAAAGTGCAATGCAAGGGTTAACCATATCGAGGGAAGAGATGAGAAACGGCACCTATGATTGTAGCGATATATGCGGTAAGGTTGTGTGGCGTCCATCGCCTCACAGCCTTCCTGTCTGGGAGCAAGCACATCTAACCGATGCCCCATGCGGTGAAGCTGCAACAAGAGGTTGTGCAAAAAAAACGCTATCCCGCCAGGGTTAGGCGGAAAATCCATTGTAACACACAGAATATTTAGCTTCTTATTGTTTTGAATCACATTAAAAGGCGGTCTAGTCCAAATCCAAGTTGCCGCTCCCAATTTCAGATAATATCTTCAAGATTTTTATATACAAACTGAGAATCCTCTAACTTTCGAGTTCGACGTTTGAATTCTGAAGCAATACCTTTAACTATATAATTAAGGTTGGCCCCTATGTTCCACGGATCGTAACGTGCTAAATTATAAACTGTCAGACCGGCTTTCCTCAGAATTGAATAATTCTTATTGCCAATTCCCGCTTGTTTCAGCTTCCATGATATCTGCTCAATAGCCTTGATCCTATCCTTCATCGGAAATTCTGGCGTATCGAAAGCTACCCGAAGTTGTTCGTTGCCGACGGCCTCTCCCAAATACTGATGCGCCTCTTTATAATTATAGTAAATAGTGCCATGTTCCTGCACCCAATCGTAAGCTTGAGTTCCAGGGTAAGGTATCAGAAGAGACCATCCCATTTCATCAAAACCTACTTCTTGTGCTCTTTTAAAACTGTCCATAACAGTTTTGTATGTTGAACCTGGAAGTCCAATAATGAATGAACCTTCAATACGCAAACCGTTTCTCTTAGCAACTTCGATAGCCTGGATGATATCATCCAGGCCCTCTCCCTTGTTTACAAAGGGGAAGTCATCAGGTGACAATGTTTCTACGCCTATTTTGAGATCATAATAACCAGATTTCTTCATGATCTTAACCATCTCGTCATCTAGTGGTCTAGCTCGCAAACCACTACTGCTTGTCCAAGACATATTGAGCTCTTCCTTTAAAAGCTTATCGCAGAATTCTATCACCCTTTCCTTGGTCAGATTAAAGACTGGCTCACAAATATTGAATCTATGCACACCAAATTCCGCTCTGGCAAATCTAAGTTCTTCTATGGTCAAGTCAAAATTGCGGCTCCTCCACTTCGACTGCATGGTAATGGGATTACAGAATACGCAGCGGAATGGGCAGCCCCGGCTAGTAGACACACGATACGAGTATCCTGGAGGAACCTTTTTCAAGCCAAAAAGGCGGAAATCTGGAAACGGCAAGTTGTTAAGGTCCATTTCCCACCACTTACGATGTGGATTGCTCTTAATTCGTCCGTTTTCTCTATAAATTAGCCCTTCTATTTTACTGATATCCCCCTTTTTTTCTAAGCAATCTAATAACTCAACCGTTGTCTCTTCGGCGTCTCCAATAACGGCAAAGTCAATTCTTGGCCCATCCCTTAGAGCATTTTCTTCCTCGAAGGCGATTTGTGCTCCTCCTACCGCGATGTGGCCCTTGTAATAATCATTGAGGTGGTCCACAATCCTTAGCATTGGCACATACGTTGTACACATGACAGAAATGCCGATCATATCCGGACTGTATCTGCTTATAATTTCAGGCAATACTTCGCCGTAGTTGGCTATGCGCCGACAGCTAAGATCAAGTACAAACACTTCATGCCCCGCCTTATGAACAGCCGCAGAAAGCCATCCCAGACTCGTATTGAGGTTTCCCCCAGCGGGGACATAAGGATCAATTAGGAGCAGGCGCATACAATTTTTATCTGACTTCAAAGAAAAAATTATATCACCAAGGTGTCCAGAATGGATGCTAACGCTTGGGTTTGTCTCCTGCGGTCGAACTGCTCAATCACAGAGACATTCATATCCCTGTTCAATGTTCCATTTCTAAAAGCCTCGTACATTGAATAAATAGTTTCTTCGATAGCTTCTACGTCGTCTGGCGTTACCACTTCGCCAGCGTTACAGGCACGTATAAGATATGCCAACTCTCCCTGTAGAGGGGCAAGCGCCAAAATCGGTTTTCGAGCCCATAAATACTCAAAGCCTTTTGAAGGCAAAGTGTGATCAGCTGTACCGGGGCACCCTATGATGCCGTTTTGAACTATTAGAGCTACCGACGAAATCTTCAACCATGATAAGGCTTCAGCATGTGATAGGTAAGGAAGACTTAGAACGACTTCGCTTAACTTTTCTTCTCGAATCCACCGCGGGATCAGCTGCGACAATATTGAATCATATCTCACCTCACCAATCTGTATGAATCGTATCTTATTTTGAAGGCAGGCTCTCTTCCTTAGCAATCTTCCTAATGCTCGTAGAAAATATTCCGGCGTATCCAAAGTTGTCCAGCTGCCTAGATAGGTTATTATGAGAGTCCCATCAGCAATTCCTGGATATCCTTTTGGAGGACAATTTTTTGCTAATTCAAAGTCTGTAGGATCATAGCCATTATAGACCACATAGACTTTTCCAGATATTTTTGGTCCAAACACGTCAATCATATCCTGTCGCATGCGCTTTCCTACAGCCGTGATGACATCGGCCTTCCGAATAATGATTTTATCCAGTATCTTGTCAGCGACCAATCTGAGTGCGACGCCTCCTGAGCGGCCCCAGGCACCTCTAGGGAAACTTGGACTCAAATCTCTAAAATCAACCACCCACTTTTTGCCTGTAACCAATTTAAGTAAAAGGCCGACAATAAGGGCATCTTGAGTTGGGTAAGAAGTCAAAATTATGTCAATTGGTTCCCGTATTGTTAGCCATAATCCCCTGCAGAATGCAGGAAAAAGCCATGCAAAATCGAGGGTGTGGGACAACCGATAGAACCATCTAGCAAGAATGTGTCCTAATGTCATATGATCTCTGTCGCTTTGTATCTGTGTTGACTTTGAGCGTCCCTTGGGGCTATTGCCAAGATGCCATTCAGAAATGCGATAGATAGTTGGTCGTGGATTAAGGTTCTTTAATAAAGTCTGATCGATGCCGTGATAGTATTGGACCTGCTTGGTCAATACAATCGGTTGCCAACCATACGACGGCAGATACTTTGCAAACTTCCCTAGCCGTTTTGCGCCGGGGTGAATGTCCGGGGGAAAATGTTGAGCGATCAACAGTACTTTCCTCAAGGTTGTCTTTTGTTGGATTGGCGGATCCAATCTCATTTGGAATATGTCTAATCAAATACCAAATATCAATATGCTGCAACTAGTCTATTATATACATCCTCAAGCTTGCTGAAATTCTTATCCCAATCCGCTCTTTCACGGGCAATTTGTAAGTTATGCCCTCCCATCCTCTCCTGAAGTTGAATATCGTTTGACAATGCAATAAATGCTTCGATTAATTGATTCTTATCTTTCCTTGGCACGATGTAACCATTATCCCCATCCTTTACCCACTCCAAGTTGGCTGGTACATCTGAGACCACGACCGGCAACCCGCAGGCCATCGCTTCTAAGAGAGAACATGAAGTTCCATCACTTAATGAGGTACTTACATAGATATCAGACGCATTGAGATATTCGGCCATTTGTATCTCGTTAACCCAACCAGCAAAGTGGACAACATCATCCAAGCCTAAACTGGAAACTAACTTTCGATACTCCTGTTCTAACCGCCCCGCCCCAACGAGGATTACTCTTACAACAGGATGCCTATTCAATATGGCCGGCAATACCCGGATGAAATACTCAACTCCGTGTGCTCGGATATCAAAGTTGCGTGTACAAATAAGAACCTTCTTATATTCCCAACCTAATTTTTTTCTTAGTTTTCCAGAATCTTTCGGATAAAAATTCTTTAGATCAATCCCCCACGGGAAAACAATAATCTTCTTGGGCGAACAACCAGATAGCTTAATTATCTGATCTTTGACCGACTGGGCATCGCACGTAATCATATCAGCCCTTCTTAATGTAATGCGAGTTTTCAGCATGGCCCAAAACGAATCGTAAGGCCTGATCAGCACATCAGAACCCCAAGGCATGGATAGAGTAGGGTGAAAGCCGCTTAAAGCCCCAATGAAACCATGATCCGGAACCCATCCAGTATGTAAAATGTCCGGCTTTATAATTCTAAGTAATTTGCGAAGATGACAACCCGTCTGAAACATGACTAAGTATCTGATGCGATGCATTGTATTGTAATTGAAAAAATAATTCTTTGCGCCTTGAACATTCACAGGCTGACGCGCATTGTATGAAATAAAGTGAGGCTCATGACCTCGTTCTATCATTTTTTCCAAAAAACGATGATCGTAGACGCTATCCCCTCGTGACAGATAAGCAATTCTCATCCTCCAGCCTTATTTTTTATTTTGAGGCCGTAAGTTCTCGGAAATCTTTATAATCTTAAGAGCAACCTGCTTCCAAGTGTACTTCTCCGATACCAGACGCCTTGCCTCTTCCCCCAACCGCATCCGCAGCTCTTTGTCCTCCAGCAACTCTAAGATCGCCTGAGCCAATTGGACGCTGTCCCCTGGGTCAACAAGAATGCCGTTGACGTGATCGCTAATTACCGACTCGGTATCTGGATAGCGAGATGCGACAACGGGTTTGGCCACTGCCATATACTCCAAGATCTTGATCGCGGAGAAATAAAAATCTGGCAATTTAGGGAACGGGGCCACGGTGATGTCCATAGCATTGATGTACGCGGGCACGTCCTTGAAGGGCACATTTCCCGTAAAAGTGAATACCTCATCTAATCCCTGCTCGCGAACCTGTAATTCAAGGGCTTGCCTTGGTGGTCCTTCTCCCACGATAAGAAAGTGCGCTTTGGGAAAACTGCTGACGACGAGCCGAGCACTATTGATCAGTATAGACAAGCCATGATATGGCCTTAATCCCCCTACAAATCCCACCACCAGCCTATCATTCAGTCCGTACTTGCTTCGGACGACAGCTCTGTTTGTTTCATCCGGGCAAAAGTGTTCAATATCTGCGCCGTTAGGAATGACGGATATCTTCTCTTCAGAAATGCCAAGATCGATCAAGTACTGTCTTAAGAAAGGTGTCACAACGACTATGGCGTTAGCCCGCTGACAGAGATGTTTTTCTGACCAATGGATCATCAACAAAGATAAGGGATGGCGTCTGTCTGGCCATTCCCTTCGGAAACTATACGAACCATGCATCTCGAGGATTAGCGGCAATCCATATCGCCGAGCCAAATTCACACCGGCAAAGCTAAAGCGATAATAATGTTCATACAAAACATCTGGCTGCTTTATCCCGATGACTCGATCAGCCTGATGGTAAAAATAGCGATCATGTTCCCAGTCATCGACTCGTGTCTTTATGTCATGCCACAATGCTATCAGTGACCAAACTGTAGTGGCATCGAGCTTTGTCCCTTCTACGCCTCCGACATATTTATTTTCTTTCGCAGATAGAGTTTTGGCTCGAAATCTGTCCCGGATTGATGTGGCAATAGTCTCAAGGTTGCGCAGCAGATGGGCCAGAGGTAATAGCGGCGGTATCATCACCTCGTGTATTCTAAGCAAGCCCGAAATCGGCAGAGATCCGCCTATTACAAGAAAGACATCGTTTCCCAGTTCCCGTAATGCACGGCAGATCTCCATGATGTGGACCGTCATTCCCTCATAGACCGATTGTTTCATACTAGATTGTCTGCAGATATAAGCAATTTTCATTACACTGATCAAACCCTACCGACTGCCACGATAAAGAATGCTTGTTGCTTCAAATATTCTTTGGGCGACTTGAACAGCCTGCGAGTGATGGGGCGTGGGAAAATGTAATGCAAGAATGCCAACAGCCTAGGAGTGCTGAACAAGGATTTGTAGTCCACAATTAACAAGTGCGTCCGCGCTAAGTCTTCCACTTAAGTTACCTTATCTTCGAACTAAAATAAGAAAGTACGTAGCCTTCGTAGAATTGCCCTTGCCCGCCGACGAGGATGAAGACGAAAAGCGCAGGAAGCAAGAGTGACTGATATAAAAAGCAAAAATTTATACAGTCTAATCAATAAATTGGGATTCAGGAACAAGACAGGCAATGTTTCTAATTTCCGTTGTAGATGTACAAGAGTCAATGCCGGCAATAGTCCATAACGAGTCAGAACCTTTGTGGCATCATCTACGGTGAAAACATAGGAGGCGCCTCCTAATAGAGCGCGATTCTCATTAGCTTCTGGACCCTCATAACTCTTTCCATCTCCTCCAGGAATGTGCGCATAATCATGATCTTGGTGGATTGCCATTAATACTCTGGTCGCATCAATTACCGGGATGCCAATATTTCGCATATTGTAAATGAGCCAATTGTCCCAGCCCGGACGTCCTACAGAAAATGGCGGCATTTCTTTTACTAACCCCCGCGGAAATATAAAGTAATCAATCGCATTATTACGACCAAGAATGCCTCGCTCTATGACATATGCGCGAAGCTTAGTCTCCCACGCTGGATTCTCAAAATTCAATGATTCATCAAGGGCGATCCGCCATCGCCGACCAACCAAAAGAAACTGGCAATTCTTGACTCTCTGCGCAGCTAATATAAAATCGTTCAACAGGATAATATCTGCGTTGACATAGCAGATAAGCGAGTATCTGGCAATACATTGCGCTATTTCAAAAACAGAATTTAGCCTAGGTGTGCCATAATTTGTACAGGTTACATCGGCAATATTCCGAATCCCAAATTCCTTAGCAAATTCAGCAACACCTTCCTCGTGGCCGAACAGGATGATTTCGCAGGCAGGAGAGAGCTTAAGCCAGCTCTGAATAGCATTGCGTTGGATAACTGCAATATGACCACGGAACGCTTTGGGTATCGTGAAAATCGTCAGCAAATAATGTTTCCTATTGAAAACTAATCCAAACGACGCTGCAGTACAAAGAGACCTAATCCGTAACACGCTGAGGAAGATTTCCAGCCCAATGCCGTTGATTCATCTGCTAGAATCCATCTGTTTTGACTGTCCTTAGCCCAATACTCTTTCCTTTTCACCTCCCATCTTTCAAGCAATCGTGGCAATCGTTCTCTGCCATACACTCGATGTAGAGGGGCAAACACAGCGTCTTGACCCACAGGGATAGTCAATATCATCGTTCCATTAGGTTTAGTTATGTTCCACAAGTAGGACATCGCTTCCAAATCCCCGTCTTCGCGGTTTTCCGTGATGCCATACCGCCCGGCCAACCCAATATGCTCTACTGTAGAGCAGTTAATAATCAAATCAAAGCTTTGTGGTATAAAATTAGCCTTAAATAAATCGCCTTGAATAAAATGAAAATTCGGCATTATATAAGGCCACCAAACCGGCTCGAGATCGATTACCGTAACATTGTAACCGCGTCTGGCGACTGTCAAACCCAAGCTATTCCTCCCACAGCCAAAATCCAGCGCCTCCCCTGGTCCATGCCCTATCTCAGCTAGAACCCAAGAATTTTCAATATCCCTATCGCCTGCAAGGCTGGGAATTGCCGGGCTCTCTTCAAATTTAGCCTTGCGAATCAGCCACAAGCCTCCATGCCGGAGTATTCTAAAGACTTGAACTTTGAGTTGTGTCAACATGTTTCCTACTTGATTTTTTGCTGTTGGATAGTTTTGGCAGCCATTGTCAATCCCAGAAATATGAAGAATTCAGCAATCGTGATTGCCCATCGAAAACGAACCTGCCCAGTGTATACCAGGATCATGTCTCCTCCAAATCCTAAGATGACGCCAGATCCTATCCAAATTAAACAACCTAAACCTAATATACGGAATAAGGAAATATTTGACGAGCGATATAATCGCCAGGACTGCCAGGCACTTAAACCCAGAAATACAACGAAAATTATCATTGATGGAATGCCTGATTCCGCGGCCATCTGAAATAACGGGTTGTGAGCAGAAGATGATTCAAAATAATATTTCTCACCAGAATAAGTTTTCCTTCCAGACACAATAGTCGCCTTTTTGAAGGCATCATAACTCCCTATCCCAGCTCCCATAATTGGATGCTCTTGAATCACACTAAGAGAATCGGTCCAAAGTGCCATTCGAGTACCTATAGCTTGAGACAAAGGCTGATTTAAATTGTAATTATAAATAAATTGTTGTTCAAAAAGCGCCGCTCCTGCTAGAAAAACCAATATGAAGATAAACAGAAAGACAAATCTTCGTCGGAAAAATAGCACAAAAATAATTATAAATATACCGCTAATAAGCCCTGAGCGGCTTCCTCTCATAAGACCTGTAAGCAGGTAAAAAAAAGTTAATCCTATGGCAACCATCCGCTGTTTCCGGTCCTTAAAGATCGTCGCGGCTGCTAATACGAACAACATGCCTCCGCCTCCAAATCCGGCTGCGGCAAACCATCCTTTATCGTTATGCAGAATAACAGGATCCAAATGTCCATAAGAGAATTTAAATCCATAATTTTGGATAATAAGAAATGTATCTACAATCCGCTGGACTATGTCTGCAAACAGCCAAGCATATAAAATTATCTTAAGTCTATAATAAGATTTACTGGTGAATGCTATTATTAAATAACTGCAAACCAGAATTATTAAGGCAAAATAAGCGTACGCTACATCAAAAAAATTTCTGTGTAAATCAAATAGTGACCACAGCGACGAGACAAAACAGATGGCTAGCCATACCATCAGCGTTCGTGTAACCGAAGAATGCCAGACTAGATTTTCGTGATCATTCTGATCTTGGACAATAGCTTTTTTAATTATCCAACTCAAAATTATGATACCCAACAACACCTGAGAATAATAAACTTCTGGTATACCAGATAGCGCAGGCACATCTAGCTTAATCATGAATAAATTTGATGTAGCTACCCACCAAGCTATAAACCAAATAGGTTGGGCCTTTAGGAGTGCCGCCGTACCGATTATCATTGCCAAGAAGAAGCCGATGTAGGGTGCACCCATAAAGACGAAAGCCAGGCAGATGACAATCCCAAGAAATAAAATTATACCTTTTCCTAAAGGACTAATTGATTCTCTAGAAATATATCGGCTGCTGGACAGGGATTCTTTCATTTATCTCGAATTAGCCATAGCCTAGGATCGGGCAAAAAATACAATCTATTATCACAAAAGGATTGGACCAACGATCTCCAATGACGATTAGCATATCCAAAACAAAAACTAGAATCGACGCTGCAGACATCCCTCATGGATTGCTTAATCGCTGCCATGTAAGGCCTGTAGATCATTGCCACTTGTTTATTGGTGAAGCGATATCCGCGACCGGCAAGTTCAAACAGGTAAGTATTAATTATTGAGAATTGATGAAAATGATAATAAATTAAGGGCTCGGCATCCACAAATATTTGTCCGTCATGGCGCGATAACACATAGTTCCCGATATTCCAGGGTGCCAAACCTACACCTGCATGCTGTAGGACCTGCACGCCATTGAATCTGGTCGGCCAATCATTCAGATACATCTGATCGCCCAATTTACCATCTTCATGACGAAAAAAGCACCATTCGATACATTGGTCGCGCCAGCGTCGTAAGCAGGCAAGACCTTCTCTATCCCTTCGGAAAGATACAAGGCTAACATTGTATATGCCGGCGGTCTTTTGATTGTGTGCATACAGTGGTGCAAATCGGTGTTCAACAATCGCAATGGATTTCTCCCCAATTTCTTCGAAGATAGGAGAAATATCGTTAAAGAAGAGCAGATCCGCGTCAAGATACGTAATAATTTCGATGTCTTTATTACACTCTAATAGGTAAAGGCACCACGATGGAGTGAGAGTCCAATAGTATTCAACTGGAGTCCGATTAGGCTTTATCTTCAATAGTCTTGGATTGTTTGCCTCGAAATTGTCAAGCTCAACAAGAACAACCATTGGAAGCTGCATTTTCGCAAGAATATTTTTTGTAACTTCATCAAGGCATAATACCCAAAGACAAAATGAATCGCAGTAAAGTTTTAACGAGCGATATAGGGCGAGCCCCTTGTAAAGGTAGTTCCGATCAAAGTAGGTACAGAAGTGGTAGAGCACCTTGGATTAACACATAGATTTATTGTTTGAGATCAAGCCTTGCTCCGCCTAAAATAACGATGGATGCTTTCGGCAATATGCATTACATCTTCGTTTGATAGTTCTGGATACATGGGTAGGCTGAGAACTTCAGCAGCGGCCTTTTCAGTATTTGGCAATGAGCCTGTTTCTTTTAAGCGGCCTCGATATGCAGGCTGCTGGTGCACAGGCAAGGGATAATGAATCTGGGTTGCGATGCTATGTCCTTTAAGATATTTTTGTAGAGCATCCCGTTTAGGAGTACGCACAACATATTGATGATAGACATGCTCAGCACCTGGCTGACAACAGGGCAATCCCAAGGCTGAATCGGCCAAAAGGCGGGTATAGACCTGGGCAATCTCACGCCGCCGGGCATTTTCTTTATCCAGATAGCATAGCTTCACTTGCAGAATGGCTGCCTGGATTTCATCCAGACGGCTATTCATACCAGGGAGGGCGCTAATATAGCGCTTAGACCAACCATATTCTCGTAACATACGTGTTCGTTCTGCAAGGCTAGTATCATTAGTTACGACTATACCGCCGTCCCCTAGTGCCCCAAGATTTTTAGTCGGATAAAAACTGAAAGCTGCCATGTGACCCCAAGTCCCGGTCTTTTTTCCTTGAAAGACAGCACCATGGGATTGAGCACAATCTTCGATGACAAATAAATCATACCTGCGGGCAATATCCATAATAGCCGGCATATTAGCTGGGTGCCCATATAGATGGACAGGAATGATGGCTTTAAGACGCCCTCTAACAGATGTATGCCGCCCGCTAATATGTTTCTTAATTGAATCTTCCAGGTGATTGGGATCCATAGTGAAGGTAGATTGATCAATGTCCACTAATATGGGCACAGCTCCTGCCAGTTCAATGGCAGCAACAGTGGCAACAGCGGTATGGGATACGGTATTCACTAAGTCTCCGGGCCCAACACCGCAGGCGCGCAAAGCCAGGTGTAATGCATCTGTACCACTTCCTACTCCGATTCCATAATGCAGGCCGAGATAGCAAGCGAATTTTTGTTCAAAATTTGTTACTTCCTGCCCCAAGATATACCATCCGCTGCTCAGGACACGATTAACAACCCGGTCAATTTCATCTTTATGCGCTAGGTAATTTGCCTTGGGATTTGAGGCAAGCAACAAAGATGAAAAGGACAATTTTCTCAATACTTTACAGATAGTACGTTAGGTGCTTTTTATAAAAGGCCTTTGTTCGAGCCAATCCTTCTTTTAACTGAAATTTTGGTTTCCAACCTAGCTTTGCCTGAATTAGGCTATAATCGGCATAGTAATCCCCAATGTCGATACGCTTGCGCTCTTTTGGGAATGATCGAATAATATATTTTCCACCATCAGTATCTTGGATGAGCAGATCAGCGAGCTCCTTCAGACTTATGATGCTTTCGCCCCCCAGATTGAAAACTTGTCCATTTGATTCTTCGTTTGATGCCGCAAGCAAAAAGGCATCCACAGCATCGTCCACAAAGGTGAAATCACGTAACTGTTGTCCTCCCCAAACTTCAAAGGGTCTGCCTTCAATGACGAGCCGGATCCAGAGGCCAAGAAAGGTTTGGCGATCATCCTTGACTCTCATTCGGGGACCGTATGTATTGGTAAGGCGCAGAGCACAAGCCCGGATGCCGTAGACGTTATTGTAGAGGATATGATACCACTCCCCAGCCATCTTATTTACGCCGTTTACATCCACCGGCCGAAGGAGGTGCTTTTCGTTAACCGGCAGATATTCCGGTTTGCCATAGATTTGACGGGTGCTCGCGAAAACAATTTTGATATTTAGGTTATATCTCCGGCAAACTTCCAATATAGAGAGCTGCGCGCGGCAATTGATTTCTAAATCAGTGAAAGGATCCTGCATGGAATCTAAGTGACTGGTTTGCCCAGCTAAATTGAAAAGATAATCTTGTCCTTGCACCATATTGCGCATACTAAATTCATCGCGAACATCAGAGATATTAACTTTTACCTTATCCTCAATTCCAGCAATATTGAAAAGATTGCCTCCATATTCTGGAATCATGCTATCTACTAAGGTAACCTTAGCGCCTAAGCCCACCAGACGGCGAGCTAGATTTGAGCCGATAAAGCCAAGTCCTCCGGTGATAAGAACTCTCTTTTTATGGAACTTTCTATCCTCCATTTTTTAAAGGGCTCTCTTTAGTATATAAATTTATTTAATAACTTTTCTTAATAAGTCATTTAAATTTCAATCACTATCCTTTATCGTTCTCTCAAAAAGGAAACCTCTATACTCATTCTGTTCAGGAGCGAATTGAATATGAGGTTTATCTCCAACGATAAATTCGCGTATTAGTTTGATTCCCTGCCTTTCAGCGCACGATAAAAATTCTTTTTTATTTAAGCACCAACCCAAATATTCCGTATTGTATCCATAGGAATAGGGTCTCTGTATAAAGACAAATGAGGGAACGTTTAATACAATCGGCAAACCCGTGATGTAAAGATATTTTTTTGTTGCTTTAGCTAATCTTGAAAGGAGGCTCTGCCAGTCTTCAACGTACTGTAAAGAGGCGCTGGCCATAACGAAATCATAAGTGCGTTTTAGACAAGAATCATCAGCATAGAAGTGGTGTTCAGGAAACAATTGGGCACCATACTCGGCCAACTGGGGGACATCTTTGCAATGATATTCAATCTGCACTTTAGGTAAAAGAGTTTTTGCAA